>Ga0182024_10000673_pt1 | contig 88754 bp, 70 predicted proteins | sample P32metaG_FD_120480 | JGI IMG/M metagenome (GOLD analysis project Ga0182024, IMG submission 120480) | Permafrost microbial communities from Stordalen Mire, Sweden - P3-2 metaG (Illumina Assembly) | ecosystem: Environmental > Terrestrial > Soil > Wetlands > Permafrost | place: Sweden: Stordalen... | reverse complement strand
TGGCATCGCCGGGATGAAGGATAACATCAGCTTGCTGACCATACAAAGCAACTTTAAATAATACGGCAATGATTAAAAAGGCAATCCGGGTTCCTTTCATCCAGCATTTTTATAAGCCAAAGTAACGTCTTTGCAGAATCCGTTCCATGAATATCAAGAAAAAACCCCGGCTCCTTCCACTACCGCCGTTAGCAGCAGCGATTCCCAAAGGCCCAGGCTAATGAGGGGGAAGAAACCGGGATTTTTCCTATTGTACCAGCGTGTGGCAAACAGAATTTACAGGGTTCTGTTATGCTTTATATTTTATTTATTGACGAGTTGCATCGCCCCCTTACTATACCGGTCTCCAATATCAGGATATTTGTTGATCAGCAAATCAAGTTTGTTTAAGACCGCTTCGCTTAACCTGATATCCACAGCGGCTGCATTTTCTTCCAGGTATTTTCTTTTTTTGGTGCCCGGGATCGGGATCAAGTCTTCTCCCTGAGCCAATACCCAGCCAAGCGCGAGCTGTGCCGGCGTACAACCCAGGTCCTTTGCAATTTCAGAAAATTCACTTACCAGCTTTTGATTGTTCTTCCAGTGATCCTGGTCGAATCGCGGAAGCGTTCTCCTGAAATCATCTTCAGGCAGGTTATCCTTTCCGGGAACAGTTGCCGTGATCAATCCCCTGGCAAGCGGAGAATACGGAACCAGCGTAATCCCCAATTCCATGATGGTGTTCATGATTTGACCTTCCACATCCCTGGTCATCACGGAATATTCACTTTGTAAGGCAGCAATGGGATGAACTGCGTGGGCCCTCCGGATAGAAGATGCCGATGCTTCAGAGAGACCCAGGTATTTTACTTTGCCTTGTTTCACCAGTTCAGCCATTGCGCCAATGGTTTCCTCAACCGGAACCTGTTGGTCGACCCGGTGCGCATAATACAGATCAATGGTTTCGATTTTCAGACGCTTCAGGCTCTTCTCCACAGCTTCCTTTAGGTAAGTGGGTGAACCATCAACATAAGTTCCCGGCGTTCCTGCGAGGCCCGATGTTCCGGTTTTTTGGCGAAATCCAAATTTGGTTGCCACGAAGATTTTGTTTCGGTTCGGTACCAATACTTTCGAAATGAGCTCCTCATTATGTCCGAAGCCATACATGTCCGCCGTATCCCAGAAATTAATTCCCAGTTCGAGTGACCGTTCCAGGGTAGCAATCGATTCGTTATCGTCTCTTGGCCCGTAGGCAAAGCTCATACCCATACAGCCGAGTCCGATGGCGGAAAGCTTTTGTCCCGTTTTTCCCAGGTTTCTGTATTTCATATCCCGTTATTTTTAGTATTTAAGTTGATCATTACAAAATTAGGGCATATGATTAATTGATTTTGTGTAAAAGATGATTATACATTTGTTACTTATCAGCAATTCCGTATGAATGTTCAAATTGAGCCGGGCTGGAAGAAAGTGTTGGATCCCGAATTTTCAAAACCTTATTTCTTACAGATCGTCCATTTTCTCAAATCAGAAAAAAATGCAGGAAAGATTATTTATCCGCCCGGAAGTCTGATTTTTAATGCTTTTAATAAAACGCCCTTTGATCAGGTAAAGGTTGTGCTCCTGGGCCAGGATCCTTATCACGGACCGGGACAGGCTCATGGATTGAGCTTTTCCGTTCCGGACGGAATCCCTCCCCCGCCATCGCTTCAGAATATTTTTAAAGAACTTAAAACAGACACCGGGCTTGCCCTTTCGCATACCGGAAATCTCAGCCCCTGGACAACGCAGGGTGTTTTGCTGCTTAACGCTTACCTCACGGTTCTGGCCAGGGCGCCCATGAGTCATTCGCAACAGGGTTGGGGTGAATTTACTGATAAGGTCATCCATAGAATTTCTGACCTGAAGAAAAATATTGTGTTTTTGCTTTGGGGCAAATTCGCCCAGGAAAAACAAGTATTGATTGATGAAACAAAACACCTGGTGCTGAAAGCTGCCCATCCTTCTCCTTACTCGGCGGACAAGGGTTTTTTTGGATGCCGGCATTTTTCAAAGACCAATGAATATTTGATGAAAAATGGGATTGATCCGGTGGACTGGCAACTATAATTCGCGAAACCCAGTTTCAAAAAATGATGAGATCCATTAAAGATATTTTCGGCCGCGTTTGGGCAGTCTGGGGGGCGATTGCATTTGTTGTAACCATGATCCTATTCCTGATCCCTTTTTTCGCTTTCTCCTATTTTAGTCGGGATCCGAAAAAGACATTCCGCTTTATCCGTTATTCGAGGGTATGGATGGGGATCTATCTTACTATTGTAGGCTGCCCGCTCAGGATCAGAGGGCGGGAATACTTTCGGAAGGGCCAAACCTATATTGTGGTGTCCAACCACAATGCACTGATTGATGTTCCTGTTTCTTCACCGGGGATTCCCGGGGGGAATAAGACGATTGCAAAAGCCGAGATGGCAAAAATTCCAGTATTCGGGCTGATCTATCAAACCGGAAGTATCCTGGTCGACCGGGAAAATGAAAAAAGCAGGCGGGATAGTTTTGTAAAAATGAGAGAAGTGCTGGATATGGGCCTCCACATGTGCATCTATCCTGAAGGTACGCGCAATACCACCGACGAACCTTTGAAATCTTTTCATGATGGCGCTTTCCGGCTCGCCCTCAGCAGCAGCAAATCCATTATTCCCATGGTCATTTTCAACAGCCGGAGGGCAAATCCGCCAACAAAAGGATTTTTTCTTCTTCCGGTCAGGCTATACCTGGATTTTTTGCCCGAGATAACCGCTTTACCAGAGGAAACTGTTGAACAACTTAAGTTGCGCGTTCATGAGATCATGAAGAATTACATCCTCAGTCATCAACCTAATCGAATGTCCGGTTCCGGTTGATGCGCAGATCCCGGAGAATGCTTGACTTTGGGTTTATAGTTACGCTGAATGAACGGTATATGCCAACCGGCGTAACGTTGATTGAAAGCTGCCAGCAATGCATGTCCCTCGACAGGAAACCAGTGAGAGATTGCACCTTCAGGTTCTTAACGTCGTAATAGGTATTGAATCCCATTTTCCATTTCTCCGTAAGATTGAAATCACCGTTCAGGGTCAGTGATGAAGCTAGGCTGGTCGTATAACCCGTGTAGTCAGTTTTTAATACCCGGTTGAAATTAAGGGAATAGGAAATATTCGCCGACCAGGATACGTTAAAATCCACGAATTCTGCAGGATGGCTGTTGATATAATTAAGCTCCGCCTGCTGTTCCTCCAGGGTCATAGGCAACTGGCTGTCTTCGCCTTTTTTTTCTTCCTCCGCTTTCTTTTCATCTTTAGGTTTGCTTTTGAACGAGGTAGTGATTGCAATAGTACCGCCGGTGAGATGGCCGATGCTAAATCCCTTTCCCCCCTGCCAGGTATATTGATCAATACGGTAACCATATTTATCATATTGATATGGATCGAGCGTCGTTGATGCCGAAATATTAATTTTCTGAAACAGGGTGCTTCTGAAATAAATGCCGAATGGTTGCAGTTTAAAAGAATCGGCCAGATAATTATAGCTCCCTGTAAATCCAAATCCGTCTATAAGTTTCATTTTTTGATTTGCGCCTGCCGAGGTATCCGTTTTCGATCTCATTTTCATTTCCAGGTTATTGTCGATACCAAAATTGATCCCGCCAAATGCACCCGGGCTGAATCCAGAATAGACATTATTTGAATAAAGATTAAAATTCTGGTAGTGACCAACCGGATCCACCTGGATATTTTTATAATAACTTTTGGCCAGATCAGGGGAATAAGAAAATCCGAAAGTTGGCCGGATCGTATGCCTGATACCCAGGATATTGCTATTTTTTCCAAAATTCTGGAAGGTTCCAAATATAGCAGTCGAGAAATTCAGGGCAAAAGAAACTGAATTTGCCGTGAAAATTCCTTTGTTAAAGCTCGTATCCACTTTTTGCAGGGCATTATCCCAGTTAAAGTCATATTTCCGAGATAATATCCTGTTTTGAAAGCTGACGCCCGGAGAGATTTGCAAAGGACCGAGGGGCGGGAGTGCCAAAGAAATAGGAATATTGTTCTGCGCCCCGTATTGAAAAGTATCCAACAGATGCTTCATGCTGAAAACGGAATCGTAAAAACTCGTCAGCCCTGTAATATTGGTCTGAAGGCCGATCCCGAGTTTCTGATACCATTTCGGGGTGCCAACAAATTCTTTCGGCACAAAGGGATAGATCGTAACTGCCGTAAATCCGATACTTGGAACATTTATATTTACCAGGCCGCTCTGATTATTCTGGTTGTGGTTACCGCTCACAGTAAGGTTGTATTTACCATCCCAGGTCTTTGAATAAGCGATGGAAGAACTGATCTGATTTTGAAAATTGGCCGTGGGATTATTTAAAACGAACTGGTTAAATTTCGTCGACATCAGGTTAAGGTTCGCTCCAAAAGTCTGTCCGGGATGTGCCTTGCTGTCCACGGTATGACTCCAGGCGAGACTCCAGGTCTTGGTATCCGTATAGGGTGATTTTCCAGTATTATTAAGTAACCGGGTATCCTGATATGTGAAACTCAATCGCCCGCTATAACGGTAACGGACCCTGTATTCAGGCGTGAAAAAGAAATTATATCCCCCGTACGAATACAGATTGGTACGCATGATCACGTCGAAATTATCATTCAGCACTTTGTAATATCCGAGCCCCTCCAATCCCAATCCGTACTGGGAACTTACGTCAAACGTAGGCGGAAGAAAACCGGAATGCCGCCCCTGGGATATCGGGAAAAAACCGAATGGAATATAAATAGGAAGGGGTACACCTTCAAATTCGGGATGAACGGGCCCGGTGATCGCCATTTTTTTATTGATGAGTTTCATTTTATTGGTACGAAAAGCAAAATGTGGTGTGTCCAGGTTGCAGGTCGTAAATCGTCCGTGAAAAGCATAATATTCGTCTTTTGATATTTTCTTCATCTTTTCGCCCATCACGTACATGTCGCTGCTCTGGGTAAACGTATTCAGGGTGATCCCCTTTTGCGTTTTCATGTTGAACACGATGGAATCAGATTCCATCGTGCTCTCCGTCTGCGTCATTTTCGGCTTGCCGACAATCTTATTTGCGGTATCCCGTATGAAAGAAGCTATCAGCAGCTGATGCGGTTGATCCAGCCTGATCTTGTAGGCATCCAGGTTAATGTCCTTGTATTTTGTATTAGCCTTATTGTAAAGGGTGACGTTTTTTGTCGGCACATCCAGCACAACAGAATCGGCGGCGCTGTATGTAATGGGGGCATCCAGGGAATCCTTTGACACTTTCAGATGTAACGTATCCGTTCGCAATCCTGCGGAATCCCTGCCGAAAGGGAGGCTGTCTTCCAGATTAGAATCGGCCGGAACAGTATCCCGCAGGGATGAAGCAATTTTTTTGGGTATACTGTCGTTTGAAATGGGTGAAATCAGATGAGTCGGAGACGAATAACCTGCTGAACTGTTAACAGTTATGCAAAATATTAACAACGCAATAATTAACGTGGAAACGTATTTTAAAGTAATTTTGCCTCCGTTACTCATACATTGTAATGGTACAAAAATAGGAGTATCCTATCTAAGAAATTGTGAAGATTAACATCTTGACTGTCAAAAAGAAAAGTATGCTGAGAGCGGTTTCCGGATTCATTTTTTCCTTCGCTTTTTTATTTCTATGCAGTTCATTTCAAAACGGAGGCATTTCCGGCCGAAAGCCTATTAAAGTTCGTACTCTGATTATAGATCCCGGGCACGGTGGTCTTTACCCTGGAACCCGCGGACTGATCTCCACTGAAAAGGATGTGACCCTGGATATTTCCCTGAAACTGGGAGAAGCTGTCAAAAATAAATTTCCGGATATGAAAGTGGTCTTCACCAGGACTACAGACGCCTGTGTGAACAATGCCACCAACCTGCACGACGATCTTCATGGCCGGGCCGAGATCGCAAACCAGGCCAAAGGCGATCTCTTCATCAGCATCCACTGCAATTCCACACGTCAGCCTCCTGGAGGATACTATGAAAAAAGAGTGATCGGGCATAAGAAAAAGCTGGCATATGTAGGCAGGGGAAGTAAGAAAAGAAAAAAATGTATCAACGCACCGATCTATGAATCATACTGGGTGAAGAATATGCGGGTTGGCACCGAAACTTATATCTGGAAAGCTGACCGGAACACAAAAAAAGGAGATGCCATCAACGAGCGCGATGAAAATGGTGAAGATATTACCGATAGCTCGGAAGAATCATTTGATCTGAGTTCCCCCGAAGCCCGTATGCGCGCCCAACTATATGAAAAGAAATATTTCGACAACAGCGCTTTGTTCGCCACACTGGTGGAACAGTCCTTTGTCACTGCCGGCCGGCAGAGTTATGGGGTTAAACAGCGTGACGTTGGTATCCAGGTTTTGCAAGCTACCGGAATGCCGAGTGTCTTAATTGAAGTTGGCTTCCTGAGCAATAAGGAAGAAGAAGAATACCTTAACAGCAATGATGGTCAGGATGAAGTGGTTCAGGATATTATGGATGCACTGAAACGCTACAAGGATCAGCTGGAGGGTTCTCCCGATACCATCGAAGCCGCACCGGCCAACACTACACAACAATAATAATACTCACCGTGCTGCCCATGTTTGTCCAATGAGCTTTTTCCTGTAGGTTTGTAAGGATATATTTGGTAAAAGAAGCGAACGCATGGTTTTCCTTAAAAGATCCTGAATGAAAATTTCAAACGAAACGAAGATAGGAGCGCTGACGACTATTGCCATTGCGCTGCTGATCCTTGGATTTAATTTTCTAAAGGGAAAGGATTTGTTTGAACATAGTAAAAAGATCTATGCGGTATTTAAGAATGTAGAAGGGCTGGAAAATTCAAATTCTGTGAATATTAAAGGCCTGCAGGTCGGCACTGTTTATGCAATCAGTCCGACAGACAAAGATGTAGACGGCATTGTAGTTGCCATAAGCATGAAAAAAGATGTGAATATCCCGAAAAATTCCGTTGCCATAATCAACGCAGGTCTCATAAGTTCCGCCAATATCATTATTAAAAAGGGAGATGCCACTGAATATTTGAATGACGGGGATACCTTATCTACCCAGGAAAAAGGAAATATCTTATCAGAGGTACAAAGTAATATAAGCCCCGTCGTGGAGCGCCTGAGCAGCACATTGGAATCACTGGACTCTCTGATCCGTGTAGTAGGAGGACTATTCGACCCCACTGTTAAGAATAATTTTGGCTCCATTATCGCGAATCTGGCCCGGTCATCGGCCTCCCTCCAGGTGATCCTGAATGAAAAAACCGGAGCCCTTGCCCATTCACTTGTGCATATCGATAGTTTTACCAGCAATCTCAACAGGAATAACGAGCGGATAAACGGAACCCTGGATAACCTGGAAAAGACTACGAACAAACTGGCCAATGCAAAAATTGATGAGACGCTGAAAAGCGCACAGGATGCAATGAACTCCCTTAAGGATGCCATTAATAAGATAAACAGCACGAATGGTACCCTTGGATTACTGGTGAATGATAAAAAGTTGTATCAAAATCTGGAATCGACCACGCGCAGCCTGAACACTTTATTGGATGACATTCGTGTACATCCGAAACGCTACATTACGATTTCTGTTTTCGGAAAAAAAGATAAAAGCGGCCCGCTCAGCGCTCCTCTCAATGATTCCACAGGCAATTCTCCAACGCAGAAATGATGATTCGTGCATGACAAATCAATGGATGAAACAACTGGCAGTATTACTGATAACTTTCGGATCCTGCTGCCTTGGTTATTTTTCTTCTGCTCAGGTAGCGGTTCCCTTCAAGTCTAAAAAAGGAGACAGCACCCATACCGTTTACATATGGCACTCGGATACCCTGCGTGAAATACAGAAAGATTCTGTTGCAATACAGAGTTTGTTTGGTCACGTGAAACTGCAAAGTGAAAAAACTTTTTTCTATTGTGATAGTCTCGCCATGAATCATAAGCAAAACTTTATCGAAGCTTTCGGCAATGTACATATCAACGACAATGATTCCACCGATATCTATTCCCAGTACATGAAATATTTTGTGGACACCAAATATATTATTTTCCGAAAGAATGTATTACTAAAGGATGGCAGGGGAATACTCACAACAGAGGAACTGCATTATGATATGAGTATCCATGTAGGGAATTATCTCAATGGCGGGAAGGTGGTAAATAAAAAAACCACGGTCACCAGTAAGGAAGGAACTTATTATGCGGATACAAAAGATGTGTTATTCAGGAAAGATGTAGTACTGACTGACCCCGCTTATGACCTTAAGGCAGATTCACTTTTGTACAACAGCGACAGGCAACTCGCCACTTTCATTACAACCACCTTTATACACGACAGCAGTGGACGCACAATCCGGACGGAACAGGGATTTTATGATTTGAAAAATCACCGGGCTGAATTTGGCAAAAGACCCACGATAACGGACGGATCCGAGGCCATCACCGCCGATTCAATACATTTTGACGACAGCCTCGGATTAAATACCGCACGTGGAAATGCCGTATACAGAGACACGGCAGAGGGATTTGTCGTGATTTCCGACAATATGGTCGCCGATAAAAAAAACAATTCACTCCTGGCGACTCAAAAGCCACTCCTGATTCTAAAAGGAGATGAGGATTCTATATATATCCGTGCGGACACGCTTTTTTCGGGAAGGATCCCAGATTCAGTATTAAACCGGACAGACTCCGTGCAAGGAATGCCCATCCTGAAAACAGCACGCAATCCAAATGACAGCAGCCTGCGATATCTGACAGCCTATCACCATGTACGCATCTTTTCAGATTCGTTGCAGGCAGTTTCCGATAGTTTATACTATTCCGGATTGGATTCGATATTCCGGTTATATACCAATCCAGTGGCATGGGCCAGCGGTTACCAGGTTACCGGGGACACGATGTTCCTCTATACCAAAAACAAAAAACCAGATCGCCTCTATGTATTTGAAAACGGGTTGGTCGTGGGCAAGGCGGGGGACTACATGTATAATCAGGTTAAAGGAAATACAATTACCGGTTATTTCAAAGCTGGGGTTATCGACTTTATGCGGGCAAAAGGAAGTGCGGAAAGCGTGTATTATATCAAAGACGACAGCATGGCCCTGGTAGGTGTGAACAGGGTGAATAAGGCAGACGTGATAGACATGATCTTCAAAGACAAACTATTGAATAAGGTCGTCCTCCGGAACGATGCCGACGGGGTAATGTATCCCATCCGCAAAGTAAACCTCGATGAAATGAAACTCCGAAATTTTAAATGGGTTGAGGAGCGCAGGCCGAAGACGAGGATGGAGTTGGTGGAACACTGAGAGATAGTTGACGGTTGACAGTTGACGGATATCAGGTGCGAATCCGCACTAATTGTCTGTCAACCGTCAACCAAATTCTAGTGGGGAAAAAATAAATACCCAATCAAAATAGCGGTAATTATTGCTGCGAGATCGGCGATCAGTGCAGCTGGGATGGCATAACGGATCCTCTTGATTCCTACCGACCCAAAATACAGTGCGGCAATATAAAAAGTGGAATCTGCCGTGCCTTGGAATATACCCGAAAGTTGACCTGGAAAAGAATCCGGCCCGTACGTCTTCATGGTATCAATCATCATGGCCCGGCCGCCGCTTCCACTCAGTGGACGCATCAGCGCCGTCGGCAAAGCCGAAACAAAATCAGTATTCACGCGCAGCATGTGGAAAAAGGATCCGATTCCCTGAACGATGTAATCGAACACGCCGCAACTCCTGAGCACGCTGATGGCCACAAGCATGCCCACCAGGTATGGAATGATCGTAACGGCCACCTGGAAACCCTCCTTCGCACCATCAATAAAAGCTTCATAGACATTTATCCTTTTGATCATTCCGCCCACAATAAAAACAATAAACAATAAAAGGATGAGGCCGTTACTGAAAATCTTGGAAAAAGGAACAATGAAATCGCTGTGCATGTGCAATACGTAGACCAGCGATGCGATCAGCAAAGAAATTCCCCCAACCCAAAGCAGGATCACCGGCTGAAATAAATTTATCCTTTGCTTTATAGCCACAACGGTCAGTGCCACCACCGTGGCGACAAACGTAGTGATCATGCAGGGAATGAAAACAGAGGTGGGATCATTTGATTTGAGGATGGCTCTTTGTGCGATGATGCTCACAGGAATAATGGTAAGCCCCGAAGCATGCAGCACCATAAACATGATCTGGGCATTCGAAGCTGTGTCTTTATTCGGATTCAGCTCCTGAAGACTTATCATGGCTTTTAACCCGAATGGAGTAGCTGCATTGTCAAGACCCAGCAGGTTAGCCGAGAAATTCATAACCATATGTCCCATGGATGGATGATCTTTCGGCACTTCGGGAAACAAACGGTTAAAAAAAGGACCGATGATCCTGGAAAGGAACCTGACTGCTCCGGCTTTTTCACCAACATTCATGAATCCCAGAAAAAGCGCCATCACGCCGATTAGTCCGATGGCAATCTGAACACTTGTATTCGCAGAATCAAAAACGCCATCGACAATCGTCTTGAAAATATCCGTATCTCCGAAAACGATAAGCCGCACAAGGGCGGTAATGAAGGCAATCAGAAAAAAAATGATCCAGATGAGATTCAGCGCCATATCCTTCCATTAATTGTTGAATGAATATAAGTAATAAAATAACGATCTCTTAAATACTTCTATCTTTGCGGGCGCAAAAACAATCCGTTCCCAATCCTAAAAATAATATACCCCATGTCATTAAAGGCAGGTATTGTCGGCCTACCCAATGTAGGCAAATCCACCCTTTTCAATGCGGTCAGCACAAGTGCCAAGGCACAATCAAGCAACTATCGCTTCTGCACAATCGAACCCAATATAGGACTTGTGGATGTTCCCGACTCCAGGTTAGATAAACTCGCGGAACTGGTGAATCCCAACCGGATCGTTCCTACCCAGATTGAAATTGTGGACATCGCAGGCTTAGTGAAAGGTGCAAGCAAAGGCGAGGGTCTGGGAAATAAGTTCCTTGCCAATATCCGTGAAGTGGATGCCATCGTGCACGTTATCCGCTGTTTTGAAGACGAAAATATCCTGCGCGACGAAGGAGCGATCGATCCCATATCCGACAAAGAAATCATTGATACAGAACTCCAGCTCAAGGACCTTGACAGTGTGGAAAGAAAATTTTCCCGCACGGAAAAACTATTACGGACGGCCGATCCAAAAGTAAAAGCTGAATATGAAATATTGAAACGATGCAAGCAACAGCTGGAAAAAGGAAAAAATATCCGGGAGCTCGACCTGGGCAAGGAGGATAAATCTGCCGTCGCTGATCTTTTTTTACTTACTGATAAACCTGTATTGTATGTGGCCAATGTGGATGAAGCGGCCATGCATACCGGAAACCCGTTTACAGCAGAACTGAAAAAAGTGGTAGAAGAGGAAAAGGCACAGATGATCATCATGAACAATTCCATAGAACAGCAGATCGCGGAACTTGATAATGCGGAAGACAAAGCCATGTTCATGGAAGAATATCAAATGAAGGAGCCTGCCCTGAATAAAATGATTCGCGCTGCCTATACCCTGCTTTCATTGCAAACCTATTTCACTGCCGGCGTACAGGAAGTGCGGGCATGGACAATTCATAACGGCTGGAAGGCCCCGCAGGCTGCGGGCGTGATTCACACGGATTTTGAAAAAGGATTTATCAAGGCGGAAGTAATCGCCTACAATGATTTCCTAAAATATAAATCTGAAGCTGCATGCCGCGAAGCAGGTAAACTTCGGATTGAAGGAAAAGATTATGTTGTGAAGGATGGCGATGTGATGCATTTCCGGTTTAATGTATAATAGGGGACGAAGTCATCCATCAAACATCAACCATCAACCATCAACCATCATCCATCAACCATCAACCATCAACCTCTTTATAAGTTATACCCCACACTAATATAATACAGTCCCCCTATCCGGGCATTTCCGATCGCATCCACGTAGTATTTGTTTAATAAATTCGTTGCGCCGACCTTTATCTGGCAATTGATCTTCGGGATTTTCCTGCTGATCTGTCCGTCAAGTGTTCCGAAAGCCGGAGTGGTACCGCTCACAAAAGAAGACTCGTAAATATAGCTTTCCTGCCAGCGGTAAGTAAAATTAAATCCGTAATACTTCGCAATAGCGTGGTTTGCAAGAGAAAGATTGAATTTTATTTTGGGTGTGTTGAATTGGGTAAGCACCGAAACATCATTATTGGATATATCGTTGTAGGCAATATTTCCAGAAGCAATAAATCCCATCGGCAATGAATAATCCAGCCCCAGGCCCGCACCCACTGTATTTACTTTGTTACTGCTGTTGGTATAGATCCCGAATGTATTGGTTGGATTCTGGCCCTGGGTAAGAGGATCTTTTACCAATACCGTAAGGCCGATGAAGTTGCTGTACTGCGCATAGAAGCCATAAATATCTATCAGCAGTTTCTTTGCAATAAGTCCTTTGTAGCCCAGCTCCCAGGAAGCCACGGTTTCCGGCTTGAATTCCTTGAATTGGTATTGGGTAGGCGGAACGCCCGTACGCATATAATTTCCCAGCGAAGCCGTGTCGTAGGTATCGGTTCTTAAACCATACGCATCAATAAATTGGGGCAGCCCGCCAATCAAACGCGCCGAACCTGTTTGCAGATTGATGTACTGATTTTGAGTTGAAGGGAAGCGATAGGCCGTTTGATAAGAAGCTCGTATAAAATTATCCGGGGCAATGCGAAACACGGCAGTAGCCCGGGGTGTAAACCGACCGGCGAAATTTGAATTTTTGTCATACCGTCCTGCCAGTGTCATTTTCACTATATTATTAAGAAATCCTTTCTGCAGCTGTGCAAAACCTCCACTCTCATTAATTGGAATGGTACCTGCTGTATCAGAGAAAATCGTACCATGGGAATTCAAAATAAATTCACGCGTATCGGCACCTACGGTGAGATCGGCCCATTTGATCAGATCGGAAAAATTATACATCGCTTCTCCAACGTATAAATTGGTCTGATCATTGAATTTTCCTCCGTATGGAATGGCCTGTTGTTTAAGCGAATTGAGCGTATTGTTGAAAGCCGCGGTCCCCGGTTGCAGACGGTGTGCATCTGCATATGCCCGTGCATCAGCGCTGGCGATAACATAAGCCTGACTGGGAGTTTCGCCCAATCCAATCGCCGAACCGAAAGTCTGTGCATAGGCATTTATATAATTCGGCCCCCAAACCGTTGCAGTGGGAGCATAGACTTCATTCAGCAATGTTGCTACAGCCACCATATCATAAGAAGAGCCAGCGTTTTCCTGTGTGGTATAAACGCGCGCGTAAAACCGCCTGCCTGTTACTTCAGCTTTGTATTGGCCGATGCGGACATTTCTTAATCTGTAACGATCCGTGCCCTGATAAACAGTACTGGCAGTTCCGAAATTACCACTCAAACTTGCTGTAGTGTTATCTGTAATTTTATAAAACAGGCCTGCCGAAGCCTTGAAATTGTAAGCTTTATAATCCGTTAAATAATTTTCATTGTAGCCGGTGCGCGTAACTCCGGAATTTGCGGGCGTGAGTGCAGCAAGTTCTCCGGCCTGCAAAGCCATTTGTTGGTATTGTCCCGCCAACGCAGGATTGCCTCCGGCGGCGGCTGCCTGAGCAGCAGCGGCATAATTAGCAGATGCATTGTTCAGTTGGTCTTTCACATTAAAATAGACGCTCTCATCGCCATAAGTATTTATTCCATTATAATCCGGGAGACTGCGGTCGCCCGTGATGGGTTGTCCCTTCAAAGCGCTGAAATTCCTGTAATCAGAAGCCATCCAATCCCTGGCCTGCGTGTATTCAGCGGATATCCGGAACGCGAATTTATTGTTGAATGCCCTGGCATACCTGGCCATCCAGTCGTAATAAGGCGAGGGATTGCTTTGAGGGTCGGTAATATGGTTTATACCTTGTTTCGCCTGAATGCTCAGCCCCTGATATCTAAACGGGTCCTTACTTGTCATTAAAATGGTACCGGTCATGCCACCGGAACCATATAATGCAGAAGATGCTCCCGGCAATAGTTCCACATTATCCACATCCAGTTCATTCAGGCCTACAATATTCCCCACGGAAAAATTCAATCCTGGTGCCTGGTTATCCATTCCGTCCACCAGCTGGTTCATTCTCAGATTTCCGCTACCATTAAAACCTCTTGTACCCAGGGTTTTAAACATGATGGAAGAAGTCACCGCGTCAACGCCTTTCAGATTTGCGAGTGCATCATAAAAAGAAGGCGCCGGCACTTCCAGGACAGCAGCGCTGCTTAATCGTTCGATGGAGACCGGAGATTCCAGGCTCCTGATACTGGAGCGCGTCGCGGAGATCACCACCTCAGTTCCCATGATTGAGGCAGATTCAAGGGCTATTTCCAGGGATTGTGCGCTATTGTCTACTTGGATTTCTTTCGATCCGTACCCGACGGAGGAAATGACAAGCGTGACTGGCAGTGAATGGCTGGTATTGAGTTTGAAATTCCCGCGACTATCTGTAAATGTTCCCGAAGAAGCTCCTTTCAGCAGCACGGACGCAGCCGGAATTCCTTCTTTTGTTTCCGCATTTACAATTCTTCCGGAAAGGATTGAAGCCTGTGCAAAGAGATCAGTATGAAATAAAATACAAAAAACGAAGATAACCAGGGCGCCCAAAAGGTGTTTCATGGCAGCAATTTTGGTGAGGGAATTGGTAAGCAAAAGGAAAAATACAGCGTTGTTCCGGTTAAATAAAAATTATTTATCAATTGATCACATCCCAGCCTGTATCTTCTGAATCATTCCCAGGATGAATAATGTTTCCCAAAACGCGGGAATTAAAATCAAATGCTAATATTTGCAATCAAATCGACGCATGAACCGTTTTAATTTCCCGGACCAGACAGGTTTTTACCGTGGCAAAGTCCGCGATGTATACAGCATTAAAGAAGATTTGCTGGTCATGATCGCGAGCGACAGGATCTCTGCTTTTGATGTGATCCTTCCCCGGCCGATCCCCTATAAAGGACAAGTTCTGAATCAGATTGCTGCTTATATGCTGAATGCAACTCGGGATATCTGCCCTAACTGGTTGCTGTCTGTCCCTGCTCCGCAGGTAAGTATTGGAAAACGCTGCATCCCTTACCGCGTCGAAATGGTTGTAAGAGGAAATCTGACCGGCCATGCGTGGCGAACCTATTCCGGCGGGAAAAGAATGCTATGTGGTGTGGCTTTGCCCGAAGCATTAAAGGAAAATGATTATTTCCCCCATCCCATCATCACGCCTTCCACCAAGGCCGAAGCCGGTCATGACGAAGACATATCACGCGCAGAAATTATATCCCGCGGAATCGTAAATGAAAACGATTATCATATCCTGGAACAATATACTATGGCGTTATTTCAGCGGGGGAAAGAAATTGCATCCAAAAGAGGATTGATCCTGGTTGACACCAAATATGAATTCGGAAAAATTGGTAATACGATTTATCTGATGGATGAGATCCATACTCCGGATTCCTCGCGCTACTTTTATGCGGATAGATTTGAAGAAAGACAGCAAGGCGGTGAAAAGCAAAAACAACTCAGCAAGGAGTTTGTGCGGGAATGGCTGATCGCCAATAATTTTATGGGCAAAGAAGGTCAGCGGGTGCCCGAAATGACGGACGCATGGATCCAAATCATCTCTAGCCGCTATATCGAATTATATGAAAAAGTTATCAGCGAGAAATTCGTTCCGGTTACGCTGAGTGAGGAAGAGATTTACGCGGTGGTTGTGAAGGAATTAAAAAGGAAAAAGTAAAAAGGAAAAAATGGTCTCTGCTAATTTTGACTGAAATTACATTTCCCACAAGAGTTTTTCCTTTTTACTTTTTACTTTTTACTTTCCTCCCCTTATTAAAAATCTTCTGATCATTTTTCTTTCCCTTGCGGATTAGTTTTTGTTCTTCTTCAGGAAGATTATAAATTTCCTGGCATTCCAGACTACAGCAGCCGTCGTATTTCGCCGCACATTCCCCGCATTGGATGAACAACAGATGGCAACCGCTGTTCTTGCAATTCGTATGCGTATCGGCAGCCTTTCCGCATTGGTGGCAGTGCGCAATCACTTCTCCGGAGATTGGCTCGCCGAGGCGGTCGTCAAACACAAAATTTTTACCCCGGAACTTATTTTCCAGTCCTTTTTCCTTTACCGAATGCGCATAGTGTATGATTCCGCCTTCCAGGTGATATACTTTCCTGAATCCCTGATGGAGCAGGTAAGCGCTGGCTTTTTCACACCGGATACCCCCTGTGCAATACATAATCACCGGTTTATCTTTTTTTTCCTTCAGCAACCTGGCAGCCATGGGAAGCTGCTCACGGAAAGTATCACTGGGAATTTCTATTGCTCCTTCGAAATGGCCCACCTCATATTCGTAATGATTCCGCATATCCACTATCACAGTTTCCGGATCTTTACTGAGTTCATTGAATATTTCCGCATCTACATATAACCCCTTATTCTCCATGCTGAAACGCTCATCCCTGATCCCATCCGCTACAATCTTATCGCGAACCTTGATCTTCAAAACCCAAAACGATTTCCCGTCATCTGCCACGGCCCCGTTCAACCTTAGCCCCTTTAAGGATTCCCGGGATTCAAGAAAATCACGGAACGCAGGTAAGCTGGAAACGGGCACGCTGACCTGTGCATTAATACCTTCCCCGGCCAGGTAGATTCTTCCGAAAACTTTTAAGGCTGAAAGAGCAATATATAATTCATCCCGGAATGAATTCGGATCCGCAATGGGAAAGTAACGGTAAAACGAGATGGTCGACCGAGGTTCTGTTTCTTCGATCAGCCTTTGTTTAAGCTCTTTTTGCGATATCCGGTTATGAAGTAGTGCCACGCCGCAAATTTACTAAAGGGATGAGGTTTTAAGAAACTGGGCGCTGATTTCATCAAACACTTCAGAATTGGCTAAAAATATTTTACTTTTAAACGATTTTCAACGCCGAAAAACGCTTCATGAAGTTTATTCCATTCCTGATATCCCTGACTATAACTGTTTTATTGATCATTGCTTTTAACAGTCCCTGGGGCAAAATTCCGCCAATCGGAAAGTTCCTGAGTCCCCAACACGGCTTCTGGCAAAATGCAGAACCGGTGGATAAGGACTACGGGCAGGATCTGCAGTTGCCAGGACTCAGGGAACCTGCTGAAGTTTACCTGGACGACCGCCTTGTTCCCCATGTTTTTGCCGGAAATGATGCGGACGCATTCTATCTTCAGGGCTACCTGCATGCTAAATTCCGTTTGTGGCAGATGGAATTCCAGACCTATGCCGCGGCGGGCCGCGTCAGCGAACTTATCGGACCCAGGGCTTTGAATTACGACCGGGAAAAAAGAAGGCTGGGCATGGGCTATGCTGCTGAAAAAGCAGTCGTGGCCATGGAACAGGATTCGGTTTCCAAAGCAGAGGCAGACGCTTACACTGCTGGCGTGAATGCTTATATCACCAACCTCAAAGAAAGTGAATTGCCCATTGAATATAAATTGCTTAATTATAAGCCGGAGCCATGGAGCAATCTAAAAACGGCCTTATTCCTGAAATTTATGTCGTTTGATCTCGCCGGCGCTGAAGACGATTTCGAATATACCAATCTCAGGTCCCTGCTGGGCTACACAACGTTTAATAAAATGTTTCCGGTTAAGCAGGATTCCCTGGATCCGATAATTCCGCACGACACGCTTATGCATATTCCGGGAATAACTGTGAAAGCTCCTCCGGGTAGCGATTCCGCATATCTGCATAGCACGGATACCGTTAGTGTAAAGAGTGCCAAACCCGACCGGGATAATGGCAGCAATAACTGGGCGATAAGCGGAAAGAAAACAAAGAGCGGAGCTCCCATACTCTGCAATGATCCGCACCTTGGCCTGCACCTTCCTTCCTTGTGGTACGAAATGCAATTGAGCTGCCCTTCGTTTAACGCTTACGGCGCCAGCTTTCCAGGCGCACCAGGCATCGTCATCGGATTCAATGACAGCTGCGCGTTTGGCTTTACAAATGCAATGCGCGACGTGAGGGATTATTATGAGATACAATTCAAAGATGATAGCAAAAGAGAATATTGGTATAATGGTGAATGGAAGCCGTCCGAATTCCGTTATGAACATATTCTCCTGAAGGGCTCCCCGGAATATATAGACACCGTTGCTTATACCGTTTTCGGTCCCGTGATGTATGATAAAAGTTTTTCCGGGAACCGGTTAACAAATAATAAGTATTATGCCGTTCGCTGGAAAGCGCATGATGCCGGAAATGAATTGATGATCTTTAACGCCCTGGATCATGCCAGGAATTATTCGGATTACCTTGATGCCATCAAATGGCTGCACACGCCAGGGCAAAATGCTGCGTTTGCCTGCAAGCAGGGCGATATTGCCATCTGCGATCAGGGAGAATTCCCTGCAAAGTGGAAAAGACAGGGAGATTTTGTAATGCCGGGAACCGACAGCAGCTATGCGTGGCAGGGAATGATCCCGCAGCGTGAGAATCCCATCATGCTAAATCCGGAACGCGGATATGTGAGCAGCGCCAACCAGTATCCCGTAGACCCGGGCGACTATCCTTATTATTTAGGCGGAAGTTATCCCAACTACCGGGGTATGATGATCAACCGCTACCTGAACCAGATGAAAGATATCAGCATTGAAGACATGATGAAATTGCAAACGGACACTTACAATCTGTTTGCAGAAATGGCAAGACCGGTGCTGATAAAAAACATAGATTCTTCCGACCTGAACGCAACAGAAAGAAAGTTTTACGATCTTTTAAAGGACTGGGATCTTCGATATGAAGCTGAGAGCAAGGCGCCATCCATTTTTAAGGAAGTGTGGGACAGCCTCACCAGCATTGTATGGGATGATGATCTTGAAAAAGACAATATGCCCGGTTTTTATCCCCATGAAAGCACCCTGTTGGAAGGCATTCTGCGCGATTCCGCCTATGAATTCCTGGACGATATCCGCACTCCCGAAAAAGAAACCCTTAAACAGGATGTAAACCTGGCGTTTAAGAGAGCTGCAGCAGCATGCAGGCTTTTGGAAAGTGAAGGAAACCTTGTTTGGGGAAAAATGAAGGGAACCCATATCGAACACCTGGCAAACCTGGACCCCTTCAGCCGTTTGAACATCATGAATTCCGGGGGCGTGTATGCAATAAATTCGGTTAAAGAGGACCACGGCCCAAGCTGGCGCATGATCGTTCAGCTAACCGCAAATACCGAAGCGTATGGGATTTATCCAGGCGGACAAAGCGGAAATCCAGGAAGCCCCTATTATGATGATTTTGTTGACAATTGGGTCAATGGCAAATATTATCTTTTATGGATGATGACAAAAGATGAGGAGACCGACAAGAGAGTTAAAGCCATTATCCGTGTAACTACACTGTAAAGCTGCGTCACTATGATCAAATACATTCTTTCCATTCTGGTTACCGCGCTGCTCTCATTTGTATCCGGCCTGTATCTCCCCTGGTGGGGAATCGCAATTGCTGCATTTGTGGTGAGTGCAGCTATACCACAGAAACCCGCTTATTCTTTTCTCTCGGGTTTTCTCGGCGTATTTCTTTTATGGGAAGTGCTTGCCTGGTGGATAGATAATAAAAACAACGGGATCCTCACCCAAAAAATAGCTTATATCTTCGGCCTGGACGGATCTTCTCTTCTGCTGATCATTATCACCTCCCTGATCGGCGCCCTGGTCGCGGGTTTTGCTGCCCTGGCCGGATCATACGGAAGAAGAATTGTTTTCCATGCTCCTTTACCGGAGTAAATCGTAAAGCCAGTTAAGAAAAGCAACGATCTATCACTTAGCTTCGTCTTTATTTTCTGTTCATGAAGCAGTTCCTTCTTATTTTTTCATTTTTCTTTATTCATTTTGAAACTATCCTTGCTGGCAGAATCAGCGGAACGGTAACGGATGACAAAGGTTCCATTCTCCCCTATGCTTCTGTTTTTGTGAAAGGCACTTCACGCGGAACAACCAGTAATAACAGCGGCCGCTATTTCCTTGACCTTCCGGCCGGAAACTATACCATCGTTTGCCAGTACGTAGGGTATGGCCGACAGGAGAAATCGGTTAACCTGGGAACTGAACCCCTGACCCTGGATTTTAAATTGTCGCTGCAGCAAACCTCCATGAAAGAAATCATAGTAAAATCCGGCGCGGAAGATCCGGCCTATGAGATCATCCGTCATGCTATCAAAAAAAGAAAATCTTATGAAAACCCGCTGGATTCATTTACCTGCGAAGCCTATATTAAAACACTGCTGAAAACCCGCACCCTTCCTTCCAGGATAATGGGAAGAGCAATGAAGGACGAGGACCGGAAGGCACTGGGCGTGGATTCTGTGGGAAAGGGCATCGTTTACCTCTCGGAATCCCTGACCAAAATTTCATTTAAAAAACCGGATAAGATAAAACTTGAAGTGATATCAGGCAGGGAAAGCGGAACGAATGGGTTTGGGTTTAATTTCCCTACATTCATCAACTTCTATGACAATAACGTAAATGTTTTTATTACCCAATTGAGCCCCCGCGGTTATGTCTCCCCCATTGCCGACGGCGCATTGAATTATTACCATTACAAATATCTGGGATCATTTACTGAAGACGGAAAAGAAATCAATAAGATCCAGGTAATTCCAAAAAGAAGGTTCGAACCATTGTTTACCGGAACGATCAATATTACTGATGGCGACTGGCGCATACACAGCCTTGATTTAACGCTCACAAAAGACTACGGGCTCGAAATTGTAGACACATTTAATATCCGTCAGATCAACATGCCCGTTACCAAAGATGTATGGAGAACGCAAAACCAGATAGTGAACTTCAATTTTAAAAAATTTGGGATCGATGCAGACGGAAGTATTTTAAATGTTTACAGCAAATACGACCTGGGTCCTAAATTCAGGAAAAAATATTTCAATAACGTAGTGGTAAAGTATGATACGGCAGTCAACAAAAAAACAATTGCTTACTGGGATTCTCTGAGGCCCGTTCCTTTGGAACCGGAGGAATTCGAAGACTACCGGGTAAAAGACAGCATTTTCAAGAGCAATCATGACTCAGCATCCAGTAAAAGAGTGATCGATTCCCTGCGAAAAAAACAGGGCAGCATAACCGTAAAAAATATTTTGTTCAACGGCATCACGCGGTCTGATTACAATCCCGTTCATCCGTTAACATTCTCAACGCAGCCCCTGTTGCTGAAGATCGAATACAATACTGTGGAAGGATTGGTTTTGAATGGAGAAGCCGCATTTTTGAAAGAAAATACGAACACGGGAAACAGCATCGAATTCATTCCGCATATCCGGTACGGATTCAGCAATACCCGGTTGAATGCATGGGGCACCCTGAATTTTAACCGGAAGAAAGCCGTCTTTGATATGGATGGCGGCAGCGCCAGCCGCACGTCCTTGTCGTTCTCAGGAGGCAAACGGGTGAGCCAGTTCAATCCTGACAATCCGATCGGTCCCTTTATCAACGAGATCTATACCCTGATGTTTAGAGAAAATTACATGAAAATTTATGAAAACAGTTTTGGTACGGTTCAATACAAAACACGTTTTAATGGACTCAGAATTACCGGTTCGCTGTTGTACGAAGACCGGATTCCGCTGAACAATACAACCAATTTTTCATTTTTCGGAAACAGAGACATTCCATTCACGCCCAACTATCCCTTTGAAAAATTGAATGCGCCATTTGCGCGCCATCAGGCAATGATTGCGGGTCTCGATCTTCAATTCAAACCTGGCCAGCAGTATATCGAGTTTCCAGACAACAAACTGGCCATCGGTTCCAAGTACCCCACGCTGGCATTCTCCTACCGAAAAGGAATTCCGGACATTTTTGGGTCGGATGTTGACTATGATAAATGGCAATTTTCCGTTTGGGATAACCTCAACCTGAAACTTCGCGGCGTTTTTAAATATCATTTCAGCATTGGTGGTTTCATCAATACAAGGAGATTATTTATCCAGGACTATCAGCATTTCAATGGAAATCAAACTTTTTATGCGACCCCTTATCTCAATAGCTTCCAGCTTGCCCCCTATTATGCCAACAGCACCACGGCAGCTTTTTACGCAGTAGGACATATCGAACAGCATTTTAACGGTATGATCACCAATAAGATCCCGCTCCTTAGAAATTTACAGTGGAACCTGGTTGCCGGATCCAATGCGTTTTATGTGAACCGCAATAATAATTACGTAGAGGTTTTCGGCGGCCTGGAAAATATTTTCAAAATATTCCGCGTCGACGTAGTGGCCTCCTATCTCAATGGGAAAACCGGCCAGGTCGGCGTGAGACTTGGAATGGATGGCCTGTTCGGAGGATTTTTCAGCGCCGCATTGAGTAATCCCGGAGGCCGGCCGCCGCAGCCGCCTCAATAGCAAGTTAAATTTCTTTAAGCGCCGAGATTATTTTGCCCGCTTCTTCTATGGTATTGAAACTGTGCAATGCAATCCGGAGTCTTTCTTCCCCTTCCGGAACCGTGGGGTAAAGGATGGGGCGAACATCCATCTCCAGTGCAGCCAGATGGTTTGCAACCGCTTTTACTTTTTCGTTTCCCGGCACAACCAGTCCTTGTATCGGAGTACCGGATGGTTTGAATGCAAATGTTTTTCCGGATGCGGTATGAATCGTCTGATTCTGCCGGAAGAAATTGATGAGCTCTTTTAATTGCTCTCTCTCCGCAAACATTGCAGGGAAAATTTCATAAGAGGTTTTTATGGCCGCCACGGCAACCGGTGGAAGAGCCGTCGTAAAAATAAAAGATCTTGAAAAATTAATCAGGTAATTCCTGAGCAACTCACCCGATAAGATTGCTGCGCCATGACAACCCAGCGCTTTGCCAAAGGTTACGATCCTTGCAAAACAATTGTGGTGCAGGGCTTCGTACTGAATTAATCCTTCACCATGATTTCCAACTATCCCGGTTGCATGCGCTTCATCAACAATCAGGCGGGCGTCAGCGGATTCGCATAGTGCCAGCATCTCCCTTACGGGCGCCATATCTCCGTCCATTGAAAAAACAGATTCGGTAACAACAAAGCACTGTCCCTTTTTGCTCCGTAATTTATTTTTCAGATCCTCGAGGTCATTGTGTGCAAATGAAAATGCCTGACCTTGCGAGAGCCTGATCCCATCCCGGATGGAAGCATGACTCAGTTTATCATACAAAATGGTATCGCCCCTTTCTGCAATGCATGACAACAATCCGATGTTTGCATCATAACCGGAATTGAATATCAGGGCAGAAGGCGAATCATGGAATTTCGCAATCACTCGCTCCGTTTCCTCAATTAAGGGATAGTTACCTGCCAGTAACCTGGAGCCCGTGGACCCATGCGAAAAAGAATTCCCTGCAAGCGCCTTTTCGATCAGACCATTTTTTGCAATGCCAAGATAATCATTGGAAAAAAAATCCTTTTTCCCTGTAGCCAGTTGTAAATGGCGATAAGCATTCTTTTGAAACCTCTCCTGTAATTTTCTATCCAGAAAATCCTGATGCATATTTACTAGTTGAGATTACAGGTTTACTAACTTTAATGTTCAAAGATCTTCTTAATTCAGACATTTGCAAAACGATGACCAGCACAAAAAATATCCTGGGTCTTCAATTGCCCACTGATCCGCGGTGGGTGGACCTTGCCGGCATATCCATCGAGGAAATCCTGACAGACCATGCTTTTTGCGAACAAAAGGCAGCAACCACCTGCATTTCGCTGATTCAGAAATATGCTGACCGCACAAGGCTGGTAGCTGAGCTGGCGCCTGTTGTTACGGAAGAATGGGGTCACTTCCGGATGGTCCTTGCTGAACTGACCAAACGCGGATTGAAGCTGGGCAAGCAACGCAAGGATGAATATGTAAACCAACTCATCGCTTTTCAGCGCAAGGGGGGAGATTTTGAGGACCGGTTCCTGGATCAGCTCCTGACAATGGCGATGATCGAAGCACGCAGTTGCGAACGATTCAAACGCCTGAGTGAAGGATTAAAAGATGAATACCTAAAAAACTTCTACCGCCGCTTTATGGAAAGTGAAGCCGGCCACTACCATCTTTTCATCGGTTTGGCGGAAACTTTTCTGGGAAAGGAGAAAGTTCGCCAACGCTGGGCAGAATGGCTTAAATACGAAGCCAGAGTAATCTCGAAAATGGAGGTCCGCGGCGACCGGATCCATTAAAAAAATAGTCATCATCTGCCTGATGAAAAGTGGTTAATCTCTCCTTTAAAATCCAGGAATGGATATTTTTCAGCCATCGCCTTAGTTTTTAATAAGTATTCCTTCAGAAAACGTTTGTGTGCCTCAGTATCCGGATGAAGCGCTTTGTGCCTGAACGCGATTTGTATTTTTTTTACTTCCTCTGCAATGGCCCGAGACGGAGATTCCACACAATATTGTATGAAATTTTCCAATACGAAAGCAGTTGCCTGGTAATTGGGGTGCACCAGATCCTTGTCATAAAACCTGTAATCCCGAAGCACATCTATTACGAGTTCATAAGCCGGGAAATAATATATCCGGTCAAACTTATTTGCAACATGGTGAACAACTTCAATGAGTCGCGATTTACTCCTGTTGTTCTCAACTACTCCATCCCGGATATGGCGTACCGGGCTAACAGTAAATATTATTTTCAGAGCAGGATTAAAGTGAAATAAGCGATGAATGGTTTCGTCAAATGCGGTGAGCATTTCTTCAATGGAAAGCAGTTTTTTGACAAACCAATCGGCCGGGGCACGATGGCAGTTGGCAACAGGCATCTGATTTTCCGTTAGCATATATGAAAAAGCGGACCCCAGGGTTATGATCAGCCAGTCGGCTTTTTTTAAGAATTCATGAGCGGCTGACTGCGATTTGTTTATTTTTTCCAGGCAGCTTTGCTTACTGGTATCTGAAAATATCCCATGATGCCTCCAGCTTTGCCAGAGATCATTCAGAAAAAAAAGATCTTCTTTCTGATATTGCCTTCTTTCAATATAAGAAACCAGGCTCCCGGCCACACTGAGCGGATCAAAAAGAATTCCGTTCGGATTTTGCAACACATCAAATTTCGCTTCCTGCAGATGGTTACCGATATGTTCCGTGAAACAGGAACCTGTCAGCAAAATTTTCTGCTGATAACTGATCCGTTCAGCCGGCTCCTCAATCTGGATAGGCAAAAAAAAGGATTCCACATTAATGATTTATAAAGATATCATCAGCCAGTTTTACGCATTTCTTCAATGCTTTTTCATTCAACATTTCAAGCGCCTTTTTATTCCTGAAATAATCAATCAGTAGCAAGCTATCCATATTGCCTATGAGTTCATCCCCGGCCATCGGGCAACCCCCTATTCCACGCAATGCGCCATCAAACCGCAGACAGCCGGCGGAAAAAGCAGCTTCCACTTTTTCGATACTGTGTTCTCTTCGCGAATGCAGGTGAACGCCAGTTTCAATAGTTGGAAATTGAGTGATTGTAAATTTGGTCAGAGAACGAACCTGGTCCGGCGTCGACAAACCAACCGTATCAGCAAGAGAGATTATGCCAACTTTCATTTCGACCAATTTGTGAATCCAATCCTGAACAATGGATTCCGACCAGGGATCGCCATATGGGTTTCCGAAGGCCATTGAAATATAAACAACAAGTCGTTTTGAATTTTTCTGGCAAAGTTCCAGGATTTCCTGTACGGTGAGCAGGGATTTCCTGATAGAGCTGTTGGTGTTTCGCTGTTGAAAAGTTTCTGAAGCGGAAAAAGGAAATCCGATATCACTTATCTCAGGATGGGCACATGCTTCGTGTGCACCACGCGTATTTGCAACAATGGCCAGCAATTTCGTTTTGAATCCATTCAATTTCAACCCGGCCAGAACCGCTTTAGTATCTGCCATCTGCGGAATAGCTTTCGGGGAAACAAAGCTTCCGAAATCAAGACTGTCAAACCCCACTTCCAGCAGCGCGTTAAGATATTCAATCTTTTTCCTCGTAGAAATAAGTTGTGGCCATCCCTGCATGGCATCCCGCGGACATTCAATTAGTTTGATTGGGTGGGTCAAAATAAAAATTAAAAAGTAAAAATTAGACCGTGATTGTAAAGTATATTATCTCAACAGTGCCGCACAATTCATTTTCAAATTTTCAAATTATCAAATAATCAAATTCTGCATTTCATCGCCTCATACAAAATAATCCCAGCGGCCACGGAAACATTAAAAGAATCAAAATCCCCTGCCATAGGAATCGTGAACAATTCGTCTGCTGCCTTCCGAAGATATGGCGGTAGTCCTTTGTCCTCACTACCCATCATAATGCAAGACGGCTCTTTCAGATCCAAATCAAATACCTTTTTATCGGCTTCTTTGTCGCTTGCGTAAACTTTAATGCCGTTGAGATGCAGGGTGTCTACTGCCTTCAATAAGCTGGTCTCCCGGCAGATATGAATTTTCTCAAGCGCACCGGCGGAGGATTTCAGAGCCTCCTCATTCAAAGCAGCAATACCTTTATCCGGGATCAGCATGACCTGGCCGCCACAACAAACAGCACTGCGGGCGATGGCCCCGATATTACGCACATCAGTAATTCCATCCAGCAAAATAAACAGTGGTACCAGGCCCTGGGATACCACATGATCCAATGCCTGTTGCAAATCGATATATTGAAAAAGGGAAGCCAGGGCAACTACACCCTGGTGATTGGCACGGGTGAAAGAATACAATTTTTCCTGCGGGACTTGCTGAATGGGAATGCCGCGTTTCTCAGCCAGTTTGCGGATCTCGCCGATGGATTCTCCACTCACATTCCGCTGAAAAAGAATTTTATCTATCCCTCTGCCCGATCGAATGGCTTCGATTAAAGGTTGCCGGCCGATGATTAATGAAGAAGGTTTCAAATATTTATTTTTTTATTCTTCCCTGAAGCAGCATGAGTTGGACCTGCTGAATGGCAGCTACCGAAATCGAATCTGAAATCCCTCCTGTTTCCACCATTTTAAATGCCTCCTCAAAAGAGATTTTTTTGATGGTCAGGGATTCCGTTTCTTCCGGCCTGGGACTGTGCTGCACCAGCCCCTGTGCCAGAAATATAACGGCTTGTTCATCTGTTACGGAATTGGAAAGCTGCATGCTCAGCAGCCGCGTCCATTCGTTCGCAGCCAGTCCCGTTTCTTCCATCAATTCTCTTTTTGCCGCCGGCAGCGGATCTTCTTCCATGCCTGTTGCGCCTTCAGGAATTTCCCAGCTATATTGGTCTAGCGGAAACCGGAACTGGCCAACGAGATATATATTGAATTCTTCATCCAGCGGAATAATGCCAACCGCAATACCTTTAAAATGAACTTTACCGTAGATGCCCCTTCCTCCGGCGGGATTCAATACCTGAAACTCAATAACCCGGATCCATGGGTTTTCATATACCAATTGCTGGTCAAGGATTTGCCATGGATTCTTATTCCTGCTCATGATCGAAAATACTAATTATAATGGCTGTACATGCTTTAACAAAAACAGGGTCAGCCTGAATGGCCAACCCTGTTAAGCTATTTATTGCAAATTTATTTGATCTTGAACGCCTGCTTTACTTTCTTCACGTAATCCAGCTTCTCCCAGGTAAACAGCTCAACTTTTCTCTGAATAGTTTTTCCATCGGGTGAAACAAATGTTTTAACTACGGTTTCCGGTTTGCGACCCATATGGCCGTATGCAGCTGTTTCACTATAGATCGGATTACGCAGCTTCAGCCGCTTTTCGATAAAGTATGGGCGCATATCGAAAAGCTTTCCGACAATCTTTCCGATCTCACCATCACTCAGTTTTACCTTGGCTGTTCCAAATGTATTTACATATATGGATGTGGGCTGGGCCACTCCGATCGCATAAGAAACCTGCACCAATACTTCCGAAGCAACGCCGGCAGCTACCAGATTTTTTGCGATATGCCTGGTTGCATAAGCTCCGCTTCGATCTACTTTGGAGGGATCTTTTCCACTGAAGGCACCGCCGCCATGCGCGCCCTTTCCTCCGTATGTATCAACGATGATCTTACGACCGGTTAGTCCGGTGTCGCCATGGGGTCCGCCGATTACAAATTTCCCTGTCGGGTTGATATGGTATTTAATCTTATCATCAAACAGGTGCGCATATTTTTTATATTTCGACTTTACCCGTGGGATAAGTATACCAATAATATCCTTTTTGATTTTATCAGCCATCTTTGCTTCGCTGTCAAAATCATCATGCTGCGTGGAAATTACAATGGCATCGATCCGAACGGGATTATTATTATCGTCGTACTCCAGCGTAACCTGGCTCTTTGCATCAGGCCTTAAATATTTGATTTGCTTTTCTTCCCTTCTCAGAGCTGCCAGTTCGATCAGTAGCATATGGGCCAGGTCAAGCGCGAGTGGCATATAATTATCCGTTTCGTGGCTAGCATAGCCGAACATCATGCCCTGGTCGCCTGCCCCCTGGTCTTCCTTTTTTGTACGGTCAACCCCCTGGTTGATATCGGCTGACTGCTCATGGATCGAAGAAAAAATACCGCATGAATTGGCCTCGAACATATACTCACTCTTGGTATAGCCGATCCTGCGGATTACTGAACGCGCAATCTCCTGCACATCCAGGTAAGCTTTTGATTTTACTTCCCCGGCAAGAACCACCTGTCCGGTGGTTACCAGCGTCTCGCATGCTACTTTCGACTGAGGGTCAAAGGCAAGAAAATGATCGATCAGGGCATCAGAAATCTGGTCCGCCACTTTATCGGGGTGACCTTCGGAAACACTTTCAGAAGTGAATAAATAAGGCATATTGAGCATTTGAAATTGGACTTACGGAAATAAAAAACCACTAACTACGGAGTAATTAATGGATGGCGACGCAAAGATAACAGTTGAACCGAAATGATGTCCGTTCATCGCAAAGAACTTATTGAGAAAGGTCTGTGTATAATTGCAGGTAGTCTGTCAGGTCAGATTCGGCATTGAAAGGAAGAACTTTTTTGCCGCGCACCTTACTGAATTCTTCAACTAGTTTTTTATCGGTTTTCTCAGCCCCGAACGTAATCGCATCTGCAAAAAGGGCTCCTCCGCGAAACAGGGCGCTATTGGTGGCATCACTGAAGGGCTCCAGGTCCTTTTCTTTAATGGATGCATGGATATTGGCGATCTTGGTAAAGCCGGCGCCCAGTTTCTCCTTAAATGTGTTCTGGCCAATGGTAAAGATCACTTTACTGTGGGCGAACACGGGCTCCTTCTTATAGACCGTTTTGAGATAAAAAGGAATGAGACTGGTCATCCAGCCGCTACAATGGATGATATCGGGGGGCCAGCCGAATTTTTTGACGGTTTCCAGGGCGCCCTTACAGAAAAAGACCGTTCTCAATCCATTATCATCAAACCATTTTTCCTTCTCATCATGAAAGATGAACTTGCGCTTGAAAAGGTCCTCGTTCTCCAGAAAATATACCTGCAAACGGGCATTGGGAAGAGAGGCGACTTTAATTTGAAGAGGGTAATCGTCGTTGTCCACGGATACATTAATACCTGAAAGCCTGACCACCTCGTGCAAACGATGTCTCCTTTCGTTTATTACCCCAAACCGGGGCATGATACAACGAACTTCAAAGCCATTGTCATTTGATTTTATCGCTAATTTATTCACCGTTTCAGCAAACTCAGTTAGTTCCAGATAAGGAGACATTTCATTGGAAATAAATAAAATTCTTTTCTTTGCTACCATTACGAAAGGGAATTGGTGAACAGGAGATTACCTGAAAATCAGTTTGCGAAGGTAAGGTTTATTCCCCAAATGGGCTTCCGGACTGGCTCCGGGATGCGTAAAACCCTGAAGATGATACTTTTTAAGAACTCGGCCGATCTCCGCAATTTCCTTGAAAAAAACCGGAAAATAAAGGAACTGAAAACCGGATTCGTGCCAACGATGGGGGCCCTTCATGATGGACATATCAACCTGATCAGGGCATCCCAGGCGGAGGCCGGCCTGACCATTTGCAGCATTTTTGTGAATCCCTATCAATTTGATGACAGGAAGGATTTTGAGAAATATCCTGTGAATACGGAGAACGATATCCTGCTGCTTGAAAAAGCGGGAGCGGACTTGCTCTTCCTGCCATCCGTGGATGAAATCTTTCCCCCGGGTAAGTCATTGGAAAAATATGAAATCGGATACCTGGAAACGATTCTCGAAGGCCGATACCGTCCCGGTCACTACCAGGGCGTTTGCCAGGTGATGAGCCGGCTGCTTACCCTCATAAATCCAGATCACCTCTTCATGGGCCAAAAAGATTTTCAGCAATGCCTGGTCGTTAAGCAGCTGATCTCCCTGTTGAAACTGCCCGTTCAGTTTCATACTGTTCCAACTTCGAGAGCGCCCGACGGGCTGGCCCTGAGCAGCCGGAATAGCAGGCTCGATCCCGGGCAGCGCAAACAAGCCGCAGCCATAGCTTCGACGCTGGCCTATATCAAGAGCACGTTCCATGGTGGCGATCCGGCCCCTGTTCTCCGTATTGCCCATCAAAAACTGGAGGAATCCGGATATAAAACAGACTATATTGCCATCGCCAGGGCGCAGGACCTCAGACCCCTGGTTTCCTGGGATGGAAAAGAAAAAGCCGTTGCATTAGTTGCCGCATTTCTTGGTGAAGTGCGGCTGATTGACAATATGCTGCTCAATTGATTACTTTTGCAGGCTAAAAATTCAGGGCGACCATGGAAATAGAAATATTGAAATCAAAGGTTCACCGGGTTGTTATCACGGAGGCTAACCTGCACTATGTGGGCAGCCTCACGCTCGATCAGGATCTTATGGATGCCGCCCATTTGATCGTCAATGAAAAAGTGCAGGTGGTGAACGTAAATACCGGTGCAAGGATAGAAACCTATCTGCTTAAAGGAAAGCGCGGTTCAGGGATCTGCTGCCTCAATGGTCCCGCCGCACGAAGCGGCGCCGTGGGCGATATCGTGATCGTGATCTCTTACGCGAGGATGGATTTTGAAGAAGCAAAAAAATTTAAACCCTGGGTTTTATTTCCAAAGAAAGGAAACAAATTATAGCTTCGTTTTCATCTGACAATGAAGGGCTTGCATCTTGACAAATCCCTTTAAAATCGTATCTTACCTGCCTCTATGAAGAAAACGTTTTTGGCGACTCTCCAATATATTTTTTTTGCAGCGCTGGCAATACTTTTCGTCTGGCTGAGCATTCGGGGGCTCGATCATGAAAAATGGGAACAACTGAAAAAAGCCATGGACAGGGCCCATTACTGGCTGCTGGTCCCGGTTTTTAGTTTGCTGCTGGTCAGCCACTGGATACGGTCCCTTCGCTGGCGCCAACTGATGGAACCTATGGGGTACCACCCATCCAGGCTGAATACTTTTTTTGCGGTCATGATCGGATACTTCGTAAACCTCGGCGCTCCACGCCTTGGAGAAGTGGTTAAATGCACTGTCCTTGCCCGTTATGAAAAAGTACCAGCCCAGAAATTGGTTGGCACCATTGTCGCCGAAAGGGCGTTTGACGTGATCTGCCTGCTCCTGGTATTCGGACTGGCTTTTGTTTTCCAGTTTGACATCCTCTCCTCGCTCGTTCAGGATTATATCCTGCCAGTTTTCAGGAATAAGAACGGAGAAACTGCTTACCATAAGATCATTATCCTCGTTTCCGCTCTGATCCTTTTTTTTATCGTTCTGAAAATTATCTTCAGCCGTTTCGGTCACATTAACCTCGTTCAGAAAATAAAAGATATCCTTATTGGTGTATGGCACGGATTGATCAGCGTGCGTGCACTAAAAAATAAACCCTTGTTTTTCGTTTATACCATAGCCATATGGTTAATGTATTTTTTGAGCACCTGGTGCGGCTTTTTTGCAATCGATGAAACAAGCCGTCTAACCCTCGCGGATGCCCTTACTGTGCTTGCCATGGGTAGTGTCGGCATGATCCTCTCACCAGGCGGCATCGGCGCCTATGCGCTGCTGGTAATGGAAACAGTTGCATTGTATCAGATCCCAAAAGAACCATACGGGCAAGCACTCGGCTGGCTTCTCTGGTTCGGACAGTTCCTCAGCTTTGTAATTTTTGGCGTGATCAGCTTCATTTTACTTCCCCGCGTTAATCGCGTTAATAAAAAGCCGGATGAAACACCCGCAGGTTATACAGCATAAGATATTTTCTACGCGTGAAATCGTTTTCCAACGGAACCGATGGAAGCTGCTTAGCAAAACCATTGCGTTTACCAATGGCTGTTTCGATATTCTGCATCCGGGTCATATTGCTTCCCTTTCATCAGCCGCCAAAGAAGCTGACCTACTTATCGTCGGACTTAACTCGGATGCCTCCACCCGACGCTTAAAAGGCGAGGGGCGCCCCGTCATGGATGAAGAATCACGCGCACTGATTCTGGCATCGCTGCTCATCGTAGATGCTGTCGTAATTTTTGAAGAAGATACACCGCTTGAACTGATCGAACTGATAAATCCCGACGTATTGGTAAAGGGTGGTGATTATACAATCGACCAGATCGTCGGTGCGAAAGAAGTGCAGGCACACGGAGGACGCGTGGTGATCAATCCTATGCTGGATGGTTTTTCTTCAACCGGTCTCATTGGAAAGATCAGGCGCTTGTAAAATTTTCTTGCTGATTCTTTCTTCAGGTCCTTCCCGACCAACTCAATCTCCCATAAATATATCAGGCAACAGACCGGCCGGCAGTCAGTTTAGGCTCCTTGTGCAATAAATTTCCGGAATAGAAGATTGAATTACTGCGCAGCATCAGCATAAACTCCACTACTTAATCTAATCTAATTTTTCATGAATGATTTACCATTCATCCCAATTACTAAATATTCAATTGACACTCTATTTATGAAAGCTTTTTTTATTTTAAGCTTCGCAAACCAGCGTTTATGCATTCTGGTAAAATATTGCGATTGTGATGAGTGGTGAAGGCTGGACAGGCAATGTACGAAGCTGTTCTTTATATTGCACTATATAAAAAGCAGGCAGTAGAAACCACCCGCTAAGTCACATGAGAAAATTCCAGGCACCCTGGTAATCTGAACTCTCAAGCACAAATTTAGACAGGAATAAATATTTTTTATTCGCTCATTTACTCAAACCGGAGATCAAAGAAACGAACCTGATAATTTAGAGGTTAAAATCAAGATCTCGTGGATTCTGGTGCAAATCAATTCTGAATCAACATGAAAGCATTGATTTTAGAAACAGTCAAACAGCCGGCGGAAACACTCCAGGAAAAAATTCATTCCATAGATGACAAGATCGAAATTCTGGACACATTGTCTACCACCGGCCAGGCGATACATTATTTCCGACATAATCCGCAACCTGATTTGCTGTTCCTGGAGATAGATGCTGAGAACAGTATTAATTTCAATCTATTCGTTAGCGTGGAAGTGGCCTGCCCCGTAGTTTTTATCCTGGATGCAGGGCTGGATTATTCAGATGCCCAACTGCACAACTGCATTGATATATTAATAAAACCACTGGATCCGTACAGCCTCAAAAAATGCCTTGAACATTACAGGGAACTTCAGCACTTCTTTATCAAGAATCATTCCTCCCTGTTTGAACATTTGAACGGGAAAGAGAAATTAAAATCCCGCATACTCATTAAAAAAGGTACCGAATTTCAAACCTTTAAGATCAGTGATGTGGTTTATTTTTTTTCTGATCATAAGCTCGTTTTTCTTGTTGACAAGGAAAACAGAAAATACCTCACCGCCGCCAGGAGTCTTTCGGAATTATTCAGCCAGTTGGACCGGAATACATTTTACAGGGCAAACAGGAAGTTTATTGTGAACGTAGAATTTATCCAGGTTTTCAGTATTGCCCATTCCAGCAGGATCAGGTTAAAACTGATCCTGCCAATGAACGAACCCATATTGATCAGTCAGCAGAATACATCCTTTTTTAAACAATGGATCGGAGAAAAACTATAAAGCGGAGGGGCCGGAGATTAGTCTTCGGGCCTATTGGATGAACACAAAAATTACCGACTATGAAAATATTAATTATTGAAGCCGACCACACGCAGGCCCTATGGCTAAAGCAAACCTTGCTGGATATCGAAACGGGGATCGAATCCATTGAAGTGCATTCTTCCGTAAAATCATTTTTGAAAAGACTGGATGCCGGAATGCCGGATATTATTTTCAGGGATATGGAATCCGATATTCAGCATGCCGATATGTTAAAGGATTTGCAACTCTGCCCCGTCGTGCTGATGGGCCCCGAAAATAATCTGCATCACAAGGCTTTCGGTATGAATTGCTTTGATTATCTGAATAAGCCAATTGATTGCAACAAGCTAATGCATATCCTGGATAAATATAAAACGATCAAAAATCATTTTGTCAATAATATAGATCGTTTTATTGACTTTATGAATGAGCGTAACCGTGTTAAGAAACGATTCCTGGTTAAGGGAAAAACCGATTACTATCCCTTATTATCTGACGATATCGTTTATATAAGAGCGGATAAAAAATTGATCTCCCTGGCAGACAAGAACAATAAAAGGTATGTGGTGGAGGATTACAGTCTGAGTTCGCTTGAGAAGATACTTGATGAATCGCTCTTTTACCGGGCGAACCGGAAATTTATCATCAATGTAAATTATATCAGACGGTTTAAGCCTCTCTCAAAGAGCAGGGTCAGTGTAGAACTTGCGCTTCCCATTAATCCTGAAATACAGATCAGTCGGGAGAATTCAATAGCTTTTAAAAAATGGCTGGGAGACCTTTAAAGCCGATGCCCTGGCATGGAGATCATATGAATGAAAATAACCCTTCCCGCAACCTCAAGCCCAGCCCAGAAGACAGCCAGGGTTATTATGTGCATGACGAATCACTTGGGCCGCTCGACCACCGGATAAAAAATGTGCTTGATTATATACACGCTAATGTAAAAAACAAGCTGTTGTTGAATGATCTTGCGAGGATCGCTTTATTAAGTCCCTGCCATCTTTTGCGTGTATTTAAGAAAGTAGTTGGCATGACGCCCAAGGCATATCTTCTCCATCTTCGTGTAGAGAAAACAAGGCAATTGCTAAGGGTGGGGAAGTCCTTATCCGAGATAGTGGCTTTAACGGGATTTACCGATACAAGCCACCTGGCAAGAACTTTCAAAGCGCTGACCGGTATGACACCAAGAGATTTCAATAATCATCCTCGATAAAACCGGTTCTTTCCGTTCCACTGATGATATAGGTGCTGTGCGTAGGGTCGTCTGAGAAAGTTGCTTCCATATAAATACTGTCAGTCGGATTTCCAGCCTTGGATCTGCCTGCTTTGGGCAGTACCTTGCCATTTGCAATATTCACAGAATCATTCTGATATTCATTTATGGCATTGGTAGCAGTGAAGGTCAGGTTCTTATAATTCAGGCCGGCCTTGCATTTAAACCCCCAGGAATGCGTGAGGTCATCCACCCAGAGAGAATCCGGATCGTTGGCTGCATCATTGTAAGTAGTCAGAAAAAAAGTTCCCAGACCAAACACATCAACACCACCCTGGGTAAATGTTACCCACCATCCTCCGGCTGCATTTACTGCGGCGGTAGTACCTGGATTATAGGTACTTTTTTTACAGGCGCCGAACAGGATGATAACCAGAATCCCTGATGCACATAATAATTTTCGCATAAAGCTGACTTTATTGTTTGATGAAGGTTCTCAATGAGGTTCCATAATTAGTCGCATGGAATATCCAGGAATATTGAGGTGGCGGGGGCGTAAGCGTGTAGGTTTCATCCCCAGAACTCACGAGACCCCCGAAGTCCGAAGACTCCTGCTGAGGTATAGAGATTTGGGTTCCGGTGTAATTAACTGCTATAACCTGGAGCCCGGCTCCAACCCCAGCCCCGCCGGGATTTTCCACTGTGTAAACGCCGGAAGCTGTCTTTGTCCAGGTGCTCGTAACGCCCGTAGCCGCCCTCAAATAAGTACCAGAAAAATCGTTGGCAGCTACATCATTTCCTATGACAACCACCGTTCTCCAATCTGTAGCGGAAAATCCCTGGGGATTTGTTGCAGTGTATACCACATTATATACGCCGGGATTTGCTGTGCTCACTGTTAGATTGGTCGTATATGAAACCGGCTGACCGTTTAGGGTGGAAATTACTGAATCTGTGTAAGGAGCTCCCTGCTGGAGGATCACAAGTCTTTCTCCCACGATGGACACTTTAGGAAAATAGATGATCTTGGAAATGCCCACCATGCTCGGCGGATAATTGAAATTATCCTTCTTGCACGAAAAGAAAATCCAGCATGAAAAAATCAAAAAAATATGGACGCTTAATTTCTTATTCATATTCTTTGCATTGAGTAAATTATTTTCCCCACCAGGTCGGTACAGTTATAGGTACAGCAGCAGGTGCGTTCTTATTGACCGAAGTTTCAGAAATAGGGAACACAAATCTTTTAGGCATCAAACCCGTTGGCAGCACAGAATTCTTAACGACCACCAACTGGCCCGGCACATAAGCGGGATCAGTAGAATATACCGGACTGGTAGCAGGAAATCCTGTCCTGTTTTTTTCAAAGAATGCTTCTATACCATGGCCGCCAAAAGCGCACGAAGCCCATTTTTGGCGGATAATCTGCGCAATAGGATCGAGCACAACTCCGCCTTCCTTTTCATTCCCCCATTCATACACTCCTCCCGGAGCGATAAAGGTAGTGGCGTCATCTCCTGTTGCTGCAAAAGCAGACATTAGGCCCTGCTCATATAAACTCTTTGCATTGAGTCCGCCAAAAAAACGTGTGTCCGCTTCTGCCTGCAGGAAATAGGACTCAGCCGCAGAAAGAAATTCTACCGGATCTGTTGCAGCCGTATGATCTATGTTCCGGTAAACCGGGGCAGCCTGATAATTGGCATTGGTCGCACCGAAATCCCCCTGGTTTATGGAAGTTGGCGATGCGCTCTGATAATAATATATAATCCTCGGGTCTCCGTTGTCGGTAAGCCAGCTTACAAATGTGGTGCTGGCTTTAATATTGGAAGCCGTATTCAGATTGCGTTTATCCTGCTCATACTGCGGGTTATCGAGACCTGGCGCATCCGTAAAGTTGGTAACAGCGGCATCTGTCGTGAGAAATACCGGGTTGCTGGCATATAAGGCGGTGATACCTGCGGTAGCCACATCCGAATGCGCATTGATCATGCGCAGATACATTTTCAGTTTAAGTGTGTTGGCAAATGCTATCCAGCTGTTCATATTTCCACCAAAAACCAGGTCCTGCGTACCGGGATCGGTATTGGTTGAAAGGGTGAAATCCTTTCCGAGCGCCAGGTTGAGTGAATCCAGCAATTCCTGATATATAGTAAACCCATCGTCAAACTTGGGTTGAAGATTTACCGTTCCCAGCAAGGCTTCTGAATAAGGAATCTGGTCATACAAATCGACGAGTATGGTGGTCGTGTATACCTTCATCACCGTCCCCATCAGGTAAAAATTCCAGTCACCGGCTTCACTCGCTTTTTGCTGCACAAAGGCATAATTTTTCAGCCCGGATTCGAACAACACCTCCCAGCTTGAAAAAGGACCCGAAACAAATCCGTCATTGGCGTTTAGATTATAGGAATCGACATCCGTATACTGCTCCCCGAGCGAGGCCTGGGTAAAATACTGCGACCACATGCCACCGACAATGGCCAGGTCGCCACCAACCTTAGCGGTTGTAGCCAGCACGGCAGACGGAAAAATCAACGAAGGATTGCCCTGTGCCAGCTGAGGAACGTTTGGGTTATAATTAATGTCCAACGCTTTCTTACAACCTGTTTCCAAAAAAAGAAATGAAATAAGGCAGGCGCACAACAATAATTTATTAATCGGGATACGCATAGTCATTTTTTTAGAAGACAAGTTTTAAGATAATGCCATAACTCTTGGACAAGGGTGCAGTGGCAAATTCACCTAACTCTCCACCCAGATCATTGCCCAGGTTGGTCGCTTCCGGATCAACATATACATTGGCCTTTGGCGTCCACAATAAAAAGTTGCGCGCATATATTCCGAGCGACGCACTCGTGGCGCTGATCTTTGTGCTCCAGGCGTGAGGAAGCGTAAAAGAAAGGTTGACATCGCGCAATTTCAAGAAGGATCGGTCAAAGATCTGGTAGCCATAACCTCCGCCCTGATTATAGGATGGATTGTAATATCCAAAATGAAAATCCGTTTGTCCGCTTCCGCCACCGGGGTTTTGCCCTCCCAGTGCTACGGATCCGGGTCCAACAAAAGTTGTATTTTCAACATAAACGGTTTTACCCGTCCCATCAGTCACGGCATTTACAGAATTTGGAACTATGAATGGCCTGCGGTCGTTATATGTGGTCGCAATACCATTACCGTCGAACAAAACTTCAGATGCAGTCTGACTGTACATCACCCCGCCATAGCGGAAGTCCAATGAAAAGCTAAGCGAGAAACTCTTGTACTGAAAGTTATTGGACAAACCCATCGTATAATCATAAAGGCCGCTTCCGAAATAACCATTTTTCAGGCCGAACTGATCCAGTGGCGTTTGATTTATGGAAGGAAATCCTGTCGTCGCATCCACTACAATTTTACCATCCGGTGTTTTTTGCGGAACAGGTGCATAAATGGATGCAACCGATTTTCCAACAACAGCCCGTAATTCCGGTCCGTTTGTAATACCGAATACCACAGGATTCAGGGTTCCTCCCGTAAGGTTGATCACCCTATTATCGTTCTTGGCATATGTATAGATCAGAGACCAGACAAAATCTTTGGTCTCAATAGGCCGCAGGTTCAGCGTGATTTCCACGCCCCGGTTACTAACCACACCGAGATTTTCAGTGAGTGTGGAATAACCGGTAGATGGAGCAATTGTTATAGGAAAAATCTGCCCATCATCTTTTTTGTCATATATCGTAACATCCAGTCCAATCCGGTCATTAAAGAACCTGATTTCCGAACCGAATTCCAGTTCAGTTGTGAACACCGGTTTGAGCGAGGAGTTGGCAATATTATTACTGATCCTGAATCCGCTGACTCCGTTAAATGGCGTGATCAGGGAACCGAAAGGCAGGTTGATGGTGCCGGTGGCCAGACTAGGATAAGTTAAATAAGGGGCGGGGTCAGAGCCGGTCTCACCATAGGCCGCACGAAATTTCAGGTAGGAAATGATATTTCTCGAATTGAAATTCTGAGATGCCACCCAGGATAGGTTGGCGCCTGGATAAAGAATTGAATTATTATCTATCGGCAGCGTGCTAGACCAATCGTTACGGATATTGCCCGTCAGATATAGCTGATCCGCATAGGATAGGGTGGCCTGTGCGTAGATACCCATTCTGCGTTGGAGAAAGTACGTGCTTGCCGTGGTAGGTGGCAGTTTGGTGTTGGAAAGATTAAAAAATCCGGGAACCACTAAATTGGTCACTTGCGTTGCCTGAGATTGACCCCTGTTTTCATAATAATTTGCACCTGCCAACGCTTCCACGTTAAACTTCGTCCCCAGATCCTTATTAAATTTGAGTATGAAGTCACCGTTAAGCACGCTTACATTGTCGGAAGCTTCCGTCACGGATCCCACATCAGGCGTTCTCGGAAAACCTTCCACGTTGCCTCCCGCATTCCAGCTGCCCGGATTTGCACTGGCAACCTGCTTCCAGTCTTTTGTGCGCGCATCGGTAAAGTCGCCACCTACCCGCAATTGCGCAGTAAAATAAGAAAGGAACTTAAGGCTCATATCCACATTTCCGAAGAATCGGTCCGTATGCTGAAGGTCTCCATTTTCATTCAGGCCGAAGTAAGGATTTTCAGCATAGGGCGTGAAATAGTTATCTACATTGAAGAATTTATTTGTGTAATCCCTGAAATTGTTTATGGGAATATCAACCGGTATCTGCAAGAGGGATTGGAAGATTCCGCCGCCATCACTGCCCGTTTGCCCGCCGGCTACCGCATTCTGTCTGCGATTTACATAATTGAAAGAGCTATTTATTGCGAAATTTGAAAAATTGCTGTTGGTCCGCAGTGCAAACGTGTTCCGTTCCAGATAATCTGAGGTCGTGGGAATCACACCGTCGCTGGAAACGTTGCCGTAGGAAAAATAAAACCTTGTGATATCATTTCCACCAGATAAAGCAATTGTATTGTTTAATTCAGTCCCTGTGGTATAAAAATCCCTGATATTATTTTTCTGGAAAGAAAAAGGCTTCTCCAGCTGGCTATGGTCCACAATGGATCCCCACAATCTTTCCTGGCCATCCAGTTTGGGGCCCCAGCTTCCATTTTCTGACAATACAAAAACGCCGCCCCAGCCCTGTCCGAATTCTGATTCATAGTCCGGAAGTTTGCCGACCTTACTGAGTGTCAGTGCCCCGCTGTATTCCACTTTTAATTTACCTGCATGACCTTTTTTAGTCGTGATCATGATGGCCCCGTTCTTGGCCAGGCCACCATATAAAGAGGAAGCGGCCGTGCCTTTCAGTACGGTGATACTCTCGATATCATTCGGGTTCACGTCGTTCATGCCGTTTCCAAAATCCGTTGTATTTGTAAGTGCGTTTGTGGTGTTCGAAGTATTTTGAAATTGATTATCGCTTAAGGGAACACCGTCGATCACATACAATGGTTGATTATTGCCGCCGGCAATTACACCAAAACCTCTCAGGATTACTTTAGTGGATGATCCGGGCCCTCCGGTAGTGGAAATTTCTGCACCGGCAATCTTTCCGGCGAGACCATCAAGCATGCCTACAGGAGCATTTTTCGTAATGGTCGTTGAACCGAAACTGGCTGCAGAATATCCGAGCTTGGCTTTGTTTTGAGATTGTCCGAGTGCGGTAACCACCACTTCTGAAAGGGCATTTTCCTGTACGGATAAATGTATATCGAGATGATCCGCGTTAATTAAAACAGATTGACTACCATAATTGGCAGCGGTAACCACCAGTGTTTGTCCGCGGTCGCCATGAATGCTGAACTCGCCGTCAATGTCTGCCGCAACAGAAACTTTTGTTCCCCTCAGGGTAACTGTTGCATAGGAAACCGGCTCTCCCCTGGCGTTGGTAACCTTTCCTGTAATAACTTCTGGCTGTGCGTTTGCTGAAATGGCGACATAGGCTAAAAAAATCAAAAGGATAAGGCTTCTCATGTGCAGTAGTTTTGATTTTATGAATATGACGTCAAACAGTTCTCTGTGAGCCGTATATGCTTAGAGTAGACAGGCAAATATGCTGAATTGCTGTACAGGATTTTCGTGGAAAACCCTCAACCTGAAGAATGGATTACTGAACCGTGAAATTTGGGGAACTAAGCAAAAAGAATTACCCGCGAAGCAAACTAACCGCGGTACATGCGTTCAACTTCCAGGACGATCGCTTCAATATCCTTATCATCGCCGCGCGCGTCGTAAGATTGTTTGAGGCTGCTTCCGAAAAAGAAAGCGACGGTCTGCCAGAAACGCGCCGTAAATCCACCCCTGTAATCTTTGATGATATCATAACAATTATTTCCTGTTTGGCGATTGATAAGTTTCATCAAAACTTTTCCCTGGTAAACAGACATGCTTTCCAAGGGATCCGTAAATTCTTTTTTAAGATCTTTCTCGCGGGATTTGATATAGGCTTTTTTCTGAGATTCGGACCGCATTTTTGCCAGTTGGCCATTCATATCATTTAGTATGAAACCAGCTTTTCTGGCATATGGATAGGTGACATAAACTGCATTTCTCAACTTTGTCATTTCTTCCCAGCGTTGCCGCTGGGCCCTGGTCATTGAGCGATTTATATTCACCAGCTCGAGCGTTTCAGCAGGAATGGTATCCCCGTCATACACAATCATCATACTATAAATGGTATCATTTTTCCCGAACCTGGTGGAGGCTGACTGTGTTGAGGCGCCAGGTATTTTTGAAGGCGTCGGTGAGGGTGATTGCTGGGCAGCAACAGGCAGCACCGTGATCAGGAGGATAATCGGAATCAAGACCAAAAAATATAAAGGACGAATCGCCCGCATAGTGTCTATAAAGGTACCAATTATTATGGCACCTTCAAAGTGGAGGGTCAGATGCTACCATCCGTTGTTTTCGCCGGTAAAACATGCTTATGGCGATACCGGATACCATTGTAATTATACCTATCCATACCAGGTTTATCTCCGGAAAAGTGTACACTTTCAGGGAAACAAAGGGAACCAGATCACTGGATTCCTTTACCCTTAATTCGATCTTGCGGTTGTTCATTACCGATCCCAGTTCCACGGCGAGGTTTTGGGCAAAAAGGGTATCAGGTACCCGGTGAATCTGGTTGTCTTTAACAAAAAGCAAAGGCATTATTGTGTACCGTTCACTATCCCGGCTGATCACCCGGACCCTGGCCAGCAGTGCAGTATCTGCAGCAGTAAAATGATATTTTTCATTATCCGGATTTACAAATACGGTATCCAGGATCATCATGCCTTTCGAATAATAAATGGTGTCGTGCAGGGAAACGGGATGAGAAACAAAACCACTTGTGTCCTTTTGGTTGTCGAGGATGTTAGCATAGCTGATATAAGTAAAAATATCGTGGTCGAGGTAATGACGCTTATCCGGATTGTTGGAATAATTCTCCGCACCCTTGGTATTCCTGATCAGGTTGGGCCAGAGGTTGAAGGATTCGCCCGTCTTTTTATCTTTAAAATTGATCTGGAAATAAATAATATTCCCTGCCTTGTTTATCGAATCATTGCTGAGATAGGTTGCAAAGTATTTCCCCATATCTGTCTTCACATTTTTCAACAGGGTAATATTCTCCAAAGGATTTTCTTTGGTCTTTGGATCAAAAGGAAGATTGATACCGGTGGTGTTGATAGAAAGCACTTCTTTTTTGGATGATGACATCAGGATGCCGACAAGTAATAATCCAAAACCGGCATGCGCCACTGAGGCCCCGGCCACTCTCAGCCTTCCCTTCAGTGTTGTGAAAATATAAGCGGTGTTGGCAACCACGGCGTATATGCCGGCGAACATCGCAATGTGGATGGCAGTCAGGAAGCCACTGCCATATTGATCGTAGTTAACACCGCCAAACATGCTTAAAGCAACTGAAATCAGCAGGGCGACAGCGGTAGCCGGCCATATTTTTTTCCAGACAAAACCCTTTGGCGTGTTTTTATATTTGAGGTATTGTACAATGGCTGTGAGCAGGCCAAGAATGATGGCAACAAATATTTCAATCCGGTTATAAGAAAATTTGGGATCATCCCCTGTAGTTTGGTTGGTGCCGAATATGCTGTTTATTATCGGAAGGGAGGTGGCGGCGCAAATAAAAATAGCGGACAAAAATATGACCAGCGAACCTATGAACATCCAGAATTCGCGTGACCAGGTATTTTCTTCTTTTTTGATATGCGGTATCTCCCTGTAGCGGATAATATAAAGAATGATGGCAGGTATAAAAAACACGGCGATGAAAAGTATCAGCTGCAGGTTCATACCGGAATCCACAAAAGCATGTACCGAAGTATCCCCCAGCCTCCCGCTACGCGTTAGGTATGTGGCATACAATACCAATGCAAACCCAAGTATCAGGAAAAAATAAGTTGTACGGAGGGAATGACCTGTAGCATTATAGACCACCTGCATATGCAGGCCCGCCAGCAAAACAAGCCAGGGAACGAGCGAGGCATTTTCCACCGGATCCCATGCCCAGTATCCGCCGAAAGTTAGCGACTCATAGGCCCACGCCGCACCCATCATGATGCCCGTAATCAAAATACAACAGGAAAATAAGGTCCAGGGCAGGGCAGTTTTTGTCCATCCGCCATATTGTTTTTTCCAGAGCCCGGCAATAGCAAAAGAAAAAGGAACAATCGTTGACGCAAAGCCTAGAAAAAGCACCGGCGGATGAATAACCATCCAGTAATTCTGCAATAATGCATTCAGACTTTGCCCGTCCTGCATCTGGGGAATAGAAAGATAATCTGCCTGCTGGAAGATAGGCGCTTCCTGGAATAATTGCCTCACAAGTAAAAAAGGGCTGTGGCCGACCTGCTGGCCAAAAATATAAACGCCGAGGATCATCGTGCTCAGGCAAAACTGGGCGAAGCTGATGACGGTAAGCACCGGAGCTTCCCATTTGCGCGCTCTGAACATCAGGATAGTACCGAGAACGCCATGCCACATCATCCACAAAAGAAAGCTGCCTTCCTGGGCCTCCCAGATGCAGGCGAGAAGATATTTTGGATCCAGTTTTTTCCCCGAGTGCTCCCAGGCAAAATTGTATTCGAAATAATGTTGCCTGACTATATAATAGATGATGCCGAAGATGATGAAGATGGAAATGGTATCTATAAAGAAGGCTGCCCTGGCCAACTTTTTCCAGGCATTTTCATCATCCGGCGTTTTTGCATTCGCGGATTTTAAGTAAGAGATGCTGGCTACAAAGGAAGCGGCGAAAGAGAGTACTACAAAAAACTGACCCAGCTTTCCGGGCAGCAGGTGTTCACCAACATAATCCATGGTCGGCTATTGAGTTTGACTGAGATTCTTCCTGGCAGTCTCAGGATCGTCTTTGTATTTGGATGGACACTTTATCAGAATTCCGTCTTTCTGGGAAATTTCAAACACATCTCCATTCATCTTACCTCTCAGCACGATCCGTTCTGCTTTCTCCATATCATATGGTTTTCCATAATGATAAATGACTTTGGCGTGGTTGCCCAGCGTATCCTCGATATGAAAGCTGAGGTAGTTGGGATCTTTCACCGGATTGTATTCAATGGGCTGGCTATTGTCCAGCTTGGCAATGATGGTAACGCTTTTTCCTTCTTTCTGGCGGGCAGAAGCAATGGTTTCATAGGTGGAGAGATTTCCCATAAAACTTACAAGCAGTCCGATGGCTATGGCAATAAAAACAAGAAGGATAATGTGAAGTCGTTTCATGAGCCTCAAAGTTACCCGAAAAACACATTCGGGATACACTTTTATGACCCTTTTGAAGGGAAAGATTAACTTTTGCCCTTCTCAGATACTGCATTAACTTTGCCAGCCGTTTTAAAGATGAGAACGGAAAAAATGACTGACCTTTCCACATTCGACGCGAACATACCCAGTAATCCAAAGAACGGCATCTTTGGTCTTCCCTTCTCGGAAGAGGGGGCCCGCCTGGTGATCCTGCCGGTTCCCTGGGAAGTAACCGTAAGCTATGGATCGGGAACCTCCCGAAGTGCCGAACACATTTTTGATGCCAGCATGCAGGTGGACCTTTTCGACCTGGAAAGCAATAACGCCTGGAAACAGGGTATTTATATGCGGCCGGCGGACCGGAAGGTCCTGATGAAGAGTGATTACCTGCGGAAGGAAGCTGAACTCTACATTAATTATATTTCAAAGGGCGAACTGATTCAGAATAATAATTTCATGAGCAAGTCGCTCAAAGAGATCAATGAAGGCAGCGCAAATTTGAATAAATGGGTTTATGAGCAGTCGATAAGTCTGCTGCGCCAGGACAAGCTGGTAGCCCTGCTTGGCGGGGACCACAGCGTTCCGCTCGGCTATCTGAAAGCCATTTCCGAAAAATATACTGATTTTGGCATTTTGCAAATTGATGCGCACTGCGATCTCCGCAAGGACTATGAACATTTTGACCACAGCCATGCGGGCATCATGTACAATGCCCTGAATGAAATACCGCAGATCTCCCGCCTGATCCAGATAGGTGTGAGGGACTACAGTGAAGAAGAATGGAATTTTATATATAATAGTCAGCACAGGGTGATTACTTACTTCGATAAAGAAATTAAGGAACGATTATATGAGGGGCAGACCTGGCAAACCATCGTGGACGAGATCGTGAACCAGTTGCCTCCCCTTGTTTACATTTCATTTGACATAGACGGACTTGATCCCAAATTGTGCCCGCACACAGGCACTCCCGTTAACGGCGGGTTTGAAGCAGAGCAAGTGCTTTACCTCATTAAAAAGATCATTGACAGCGGGCGCCGGTTGATTGGATTTGACCTGGATGAAATTGCAGTTGGTGAAACCAGCGAAGATGCCAATGTAGGTGCGCGTATCCTGTGGAAGCTCTGCAATATGCTGATCGCATCCAACACATTGTCTACACCTTCTAAAGTGGCTGAATGCGCTACGACTATGTAGTCACCCTTAAGCGGGAAAATGCACGACGCACAGATTTCGCCAGTTTTTTCCTTTTAGTTTTTTCTGTTTTCGCATTTATCCTCGTCCAGATCCGATCATTACAGTTTAGTTATTTCTTCAGCATTGCGGCACTCATCCTGATCGCCGGCATGCTGCAGAATATTTTCGCGGCACGAAAAGGAAAAGAAATGATTTTCAGAAATTGGTTGCTCGCGGCCGGGATGTTCTGGATCGGCATGCCTTTTTTTCAATGGATGATCCTGCTGTTTATATTTTTTGCAATATTTGAAAGTCAGGCGAAATATCCGCTCGAGATCGGCTTCAATAAAAACGAGATCGTGCTGAACACTTTCATTAAAAAAAGAATTTCCTGGAACGCACTGAATGCCGTGATTTTAAAAGACGATATCCTCACCCTGGATTTTAAGAATAATAAATTATTCCAGAAAGAAGTATTGGATGATGATGAGCCGGATGCGGATGAAGACGAGTTTAATGCGTATTGTATGGAGCAATTGAAAAAGTTGACGGTTGACAGTTGACGGTTGACTGACTCTAATGGTTTGATAGCGGAAACAAATTTTACTACAAATGGTCGCGTATTTATAAGGGGCTTACCTCTAAAGTCCGTCAACCGTCAACTGTCAACCGTCAACCTTTCCTTCTTTAAACCTGTAAATTTGCAAATGCTTTCCCCTTTCCTCCTTTATTCAGATACACACGGAAATATCTTCGAAGATGTTTCGCTCTATGCCGCAGGTCGCAGCGGCTGGGATGCTTTGCTTGTGGATGAGGAGGATTGGATCCTGCTGCCGGAAGGAGGATCCCTTTATGAACTTCCTGGCCGTCGCGGTATTGGAATAGATGTAAATACAGGTAATATGCGCCTCTGCGAAAAAGGCTGGGCCGTCGCGGCTTTTATTCCGCCTGCCCATACCGGGTTATACCTCGCAGCATATGAAACAGAAAAAGATGCGCCCACGCTGCCGCTGTTTTGTTACACCGCTACGGGTTGGTATCAGAACAAATTCTATGTTCCCGCAGTTCGGATTGAACAGGACATCCGGCAGGAATCTCTTGGATATGACAAAATACAAATTGAAACGGGCGCCGCACAATTACTGAAATCATATCCGCATAACCGGCTCGTCAAACACCTGATGGAAAATTGCTGCATGACGTATCATTGTCCGGCCGCGCGTAATTTTTCTTTAGGCCGCTGGGAATGCCCTGTGCCGGTTTCGCCCGCCTGCAATGCAAATTGTATCGGTTGCATTTCCTTTCAGCCACAGGAAGAAACTATTCACTCTACGCAGGACAGGCTTAGTTTCCGGCCAACTGCTGAAGAGATTGTTGAATTCACTGTTCCTCATTTACAAACGGCGGCTTATCCAATTGTCAGCTTCGGACAGGGTTGTGAAGGAGAGCCGCTGCTCATGTGGGAAACCATTCGCGAAGCCATCCTGGAAATCCGTAAACATACAGGGAGGGGCAGCATCAATATCAACACAAACGGATCCAGGCCGGATGCTGTTCAGGCGCTCTGTGAGGCCGGGTTAAATTCAATCCGGGCTAGCATGAACTCTGCACGCAAGCTTTTGTACGAAGCCTACTACCGGCCCAATAATTATGTATTTGAAGATATTATCGAAAGCCTCCGCATTGTGCGGCAGGCGGGCGGCTGGACGTCCATCAATTACTTTGTATTTCCGGGAATGACTGACAGTATCGAAGAATATGAAGCCTTGAGAAAATTCATTCAGGCCACGGAACTCCGTATGATCCAGTGGCGAAATTTCAATATCGATCCGGACTGGTATCTGGGAAAGACAGGCAGCACAGAAACAGGTGATGCCATGGGCGTAAAAAATCTTATGGAACTTTTGAAGGCTGAATTTCCGCTGTTAAAATTTGGTTATTTCAATCCGCCTATGGAACGCATCCGGGGCAATTTTGAAAAAGATTTTGCATCTTGATTTGGGAAATGCAATTTGTTCCGCTGCATGGGTTCTTCTGCATATTCACAAAGGTTTGTACTAACTTCGCAATGTGAGTCATCGTGATACCAATAAAGAGTTCGAAGCCCGTAAAAACCGGTTAGCTTCTCTCTATACTTTCCTCATCAGCGGAAGTCTTTTTCTGTTATTATTCCTGATCTCCTGGACCCTTCCTTTTAATCCCCCGCAGCCCGTGGAAGAGGGCCTGGAAGTAAACCTGGGTAATAGCGATCAGGGCCTGGGAACCAACCAGCCATTCCTGCCAGGGAAACCATCTGCAAAGGACCAGGAAAAATATACACCGCCCAAGGCGGTCGACCGGGAAAAAGAAGCTTTGAAGAGCGTTGAAACGGATGATCAGCATCCTGATCCTGACGTGCCTGCGGTGAAGCAGCCTCCGGTTGTGAAACCCAACGCGACTAAAATCCCGGATAAAGATCTTGCCGTAAAAACGCCCCGGAAAGTACAAGCGATTGCACCCAATCCTACCCCTACTCCTCCCCGTCCTAAAGCTGTTTTTCATGGCGTGAATGGCGATGGCAGCGGCGGTAATGATGCGGATCACTTTAAACCCGGGAGCAATCAGGGTATTGCAGGTGGCAAGGGAGATCAGGGACAGCCCGGCGGAGACCCGAACTCAAATAATTATAAAGGCGGAGGCAATGGCTCCGGAGTTGCCATCGCACGGGGTTTACAGGGAAGATCTATCCGAAGTCTTCCTTCCTTCACTGATGATTTTAATGATAACGCAAAAGTTGCTGTCGATATCCATGTTGATGCAGGCGGAAATGTGATCAGCGCCGATTATCAGCCACGGGGTTCTACTACTGCCGATGCCTCGATGAAAGCCATAGCCCTTCGCAAAGCACACCAGATCAAGTTTAATAGCGGATCAGACGAGTCCGTGGGAACTTTGGTGTTTAATTTTAGGCTTAAGAATTAATTATCGTTGACAGTTGACGGTTGACGGACGTCGGTCAACTGTCAACCGTCAACCAATTCCCTCAACCTTTTTACCAAGCAATCCCATAATCTTCCCCATAATTACTACTTCCTCCCCAGAAACTGCCGTGCTGCCAGTCTAAATAAATTGCATTGATGGGCCCGCTGGTGCGGTCTGCGAAAGTCATTTTATATCCCATGCCACTCAGCTCTTTTCGGGTCCAGGGCGATACACTGCTGTTTAATAAAATTCTTCCGGGACGGGGTTGACGGTCCTCCAACCTGTCACCTCCCAGGGAAAGCCATAACTGATCGGTATTGATATTGGGCGCTTCAGTTGCTTCCTGAACCGTCATTCCGAATTCAACCACGTTCAGAAAAAACTGTAGCAGGTTCTGATCCTGGGTATCTCCTCCCTGCACTCCGAAAGAAAGATAGGGCTTACCATCTTTCATGGCCAGGGTGGGTGTTAAGGTAACGCGCGGTTTCTTATATGGCTCGAGCACATTAAAAGGATTGATGGTAGAATCCAACACAAAACTTTGCATACGCTCACTCATGCCCACGCCGGTTTCTCCTGCAATGCAGGCGGGAACCCATCCGCCGCTGGGAGTTACCGAAACCACCCAGCCTTCTTCATCGCAGGTTTCTATGGAGGTAGTGCCGCGCCAGAGACGATCCATGTAGAGTGATTCGTTTTTGTCGCTTATTGCGAAAGATTGTTGGTTGACAGGATAACCGTTGACAGTTGACAGTTGACGGTTGACGGATGGATCCGTTTTAGGGTCGGATGAAGAGGTTGAAGATTGGCGGGACTCTGATTTCGGAGTGATTAGGGTTGAGCGAGAATCTTCGTTCGGCCAGGACGGGCCGAATCTTTTCCTGAGTTGATCTGCGTAAGGATTGGTTTTCCCCTCGAAGGGATATGGATCGCCGGGCGCGGCTGTAGAATCGTTATGATCGTATTGAATGAGTTTGGCCCTTTCTTTAGCATACGCCTTGTTCAATAATCCCTTCATCGGTTCTTCGGCGAAATAAGGATCCCCATAATAAAAATCACGGTCAGCAAATGTCAGGTTCATGGTCTGATAAAGCATATGGATATAGCGTGTGCTGTTGTAACCCATATCTTTCAGATTAAAATTTTCCAGGATATTCAGGCCCTCTAATAAAGTTGGTCCCTGACTCCACTGCTGAAGTTTATATACTTCAATGCCTTTGTAATTCACGTGCAGTGGCTCTTCCTCAATAGGTTTCCATCGCGCAAGGTCCTCCATCGTGATCAATCCGCCCTGCTCCTGGCAACCTCGCACAAATTCTTTGGCGATATCACCTTTATAAAACCGGTCATATGCTGCATAGATGGCTTCTTTGCGCGATTTCCCTTTCTTCAGGGCATCCTGTTCGGCCTCGACCATTTTAGTCAGCGTGGCCAGCAGGTTTTTTTGAACAAAGATTTCGCCCGGGTAAGGAGCTTCCCTTTTTTCTCCCGGATGAGTCAGAAATACTTTTTTGCTGTATGGCCATTGGCTGATCATTTTCCGGTTGGCTTGCATACTGTTGGCGATTTGCGCATCAATAGCATATCCCGCGGCCATCTGCATCGCTGGCGCCAGTACTTCTTTCAGACTCATCGTTCCATACTCGGCAAGGAGGTGACAAAGTCCGCCTGCTGTTCCCGGCGTCACCGCTGCAAGGGGTCCATACTCCGGCGGAAAATAATATCCTTTACTCTTGTAATAGGAAACGGTGGCCGCTCCAGGTGCAAAGCCGAGGGCGTCCAGGGAAATCACTTTCTTTGTTTTTGGATTATAGATAATGGCCTGCGTTTCTCCTCCCCAGCTCAACACATCCCACATGGTGCAAACGGCGCCCAGCATGGCGCAGGCCGCATCCACCGCATTTCCTCCTTTCTGAAAGATCTGGGCGCCCGCCTCGGCCCCAAGCGGTTTTCCGGTGATAGCCATCCAATGTTTTGCGTATAGAGGAGGTTTCTCGGTACGCTGAGAAAAACCGGGAATTGAAAATATCATCAACCCCGCGACGAGAAGATATTTCATGAGGAAAATTTGTTGTTTAAAGATAAGGCAAATCAGTTGACGGTTGACAGTTGACGGTTGACGGAAGACTCTAAAGAAGTAAAAACGGAAAAGGATGCAAGAATGCTAAACATAATTTGAGTTTCCCCACCTAAAGTCCGTCAACCGTCAACTGTCAACCGTCAACCATTCCTTCCTAACTTTACCCAAAATACCTTCATGTCCACCATCAAGTGCCCGAATTGCCATCATGAATTTGAGATGGAAGAAGCGGTGTCTGAGCAATACAAAAAAGATCTGCGGGAACAGATGATCGCCTTCACCAGGAAAAAAGAAGAAGAATTCCTGCAGAAGTCGGCCGATTTTTCCAGGCAGCTTCAGCAACAGCAGGAATTTTTCGATAAAAAGATGGGCGAAGAAAAGAAACTGCTTCAGCAGTCCCTCGAAGAAAATATACGAAAAACCATCAGTGCTGATTTTGAGAACCGGCTCAGCCTGCTGCAGCAATCCAATAGCGACAACCAGGAAAAACTGAAATTGGCCAGACAAAAGGAATTGGAATTCCTGCAAATGGAACAGGAATTAAAAAATAAGGAGGCTGAACTGGAGCTTTCTCTGCAAAGAAAATTACAGGAGGAACGGGAAAAAATCGCGGGTGAAATCCGGAGCATTGAAGTACAGAAGACGGCCGCCAAGGAAACAGAGCACCAGCTTCGCCTGAAAGAAAAAGAGAAGCAACTCGAGGACCAGAAAAAACTCATCGAGGAATTACAGCGTAAATCAGAGCAGGGTTCCATGCAATTACAGGGCGAGGTTCAGGAACTGGCGCTTGAAACCTTATTACAGGCTTCATTCCCCTTTGACCTGGTTGCACCGGTAGGCAAAGGCGTTCGCGGAGCTGATTGTACCCTCACCGTCAGGAACCAGCTTGGGCAGGAATGCGGAAAGATTATTTATGAAAGCAAAAGAACAAAAAACTTTGAATCAGACTGGGTGGATAAACTGAAACATGATTTGCGTCAGCAGGGCGCACAAGTGGCCGTACTGGTGACCAGGATCATGCCGAAAGACATGGATTGTTTCGGAGAAAAAAATGGTGTATGGGTCTGTAGTTTTTCCGAGGTCAAAGCACTCACCGAGGTGCTGCGGTATAATATCATCAACCTCTTTCAGGCTGCGCGCACCCAGCAAAATAAAGGTGACAAAATGCAGTTGCTTTACGATTATCTCACCGGTTCCGAATTCAGCGAACAATGGAGGGCCGTGCGGGAAGGATTTTCTTCCATGAAAATGTCCATCCAGCGCGAACGGGACGTGATGGAAAAACTATGGAAGGCCAGGGAGAAGCAATTGGAAAAAGTCCTGTTGAATGCGGCGCATATAAAGGGCTCCGTGGAGGGCATTGGCGGTCAGGATACCTTCAGCATGGATCTGATCGATGAAACCGACGAGATTTTGGGGATCGAATAAGGAAACAGAAGTACACGATGTCCCTACGAATAAACAAAACCCAGTACCAGATCATTGAATAGTTTGTAGTAAACCGTAAGGGATTGATCTCCCTCCTTGCGAAAGGCAAAGCTCAACTGACCGATCTCTTCGCCGGACCGGATAAAATAAGGTTCGGTCCATTGAATATGCTCCCGGAAATTCACGCCGCCCAAACCATACCATTTGAAAATGGATTCCTTTGCCGACCAGAGTAAGGTGAGTTGGCGCAGACGATGACCGGAACGATCCAGATCATCGAAAGCCAGATCCAATTCCTTAGCAGATAAGAATTTTCCCCGGATCCGCTCGATACCGGGAACGGTCTGCTCCACATCTATCCCCACGCGGTAGCGGCTACTCACGATTGCTGCTACAAAGGACCCGCAGTGCGATATGGAAAAATGGTATCTTTCCCCCGGCAGGTAGGGTTTGCGCGTGTCGGCCACCAGGATCTCGGAAAGGGGAAAATCATCAAACAGCTCAGTGAGCAGATAACGGCCGGCCAGGTGTTGAAGCCTCTTCAGCGGATGGGAAACGTCTCTTTTTAATGGAACCCTTCTTAAAAAAAATGATTCGTCTTCTTCGATTTGCCAGATGGCCAGTCTCGTGGATTCGTTGATATAATGTTGATAAAATAAGGGCATCCCAAATGCGGTTATCGCGAAATTCGCCTGCATTCCCTTGCGGACGAAGACCTGGACAAATAAACAAATAAACAGTGAAACTCAATGATTTTATCTGACAAAAGTATCCTTGAAGAAATCGAAAAGGGAACCATTAAAGTTGAGCCCTACGACCGGGCCTTTCTGGGCAGCAACTCCTATGACGTTCATCTCGGCAAATGGCTGGCCACCTATCGCGAACATATACTGGACGCCAAAAAACACAACGAGATCGAATCCTTTGAAATTCCCGATGAAGGCTTTGTGCTGTACCCGCATATTTTCTACCTGGGTGTGACGGCAGAATATACGGAGACGCATGAACATGTGCCATTCCTTGAGGGAAAATCGTCAACGGGCAGGTTGGGCATTGACATTCACGCTACAGCCGGAAAAGGGGACGTAGGTTTTTGCGGAAACTGGACCCTGGAGATTTCCGTCAAGCAACCGGTTCGCATTTATCATGGAATGCCCATCGGCCAACTTATCTACTTTCCTGTTCAGGGCGAGATTGAAGTAAAATACAATCAAAAGAAAGATGCAAAATACGGGGGCCGGGCAAATAAGCCGGTTGAAAGTATGATGTGGAAGAATAAATTTTAGAAAGCTTCCGGGCCGAATTTTTTATAGTAGGCAATCGCCAGCCCAACCACTTCGTCATATGAGTTCATGCCCTGTGGCTGGCGGTTCGCTTTCAGGTAATCCCCGTACAGGATCCTGATGATGGGTTCGAAGGGGTTTTCATATTTTTTATTGAATTCCTTCAGGTCCCGCAGATCCTGACGCACACCGGGATTCAGTGACTCACGGTATGGTATATACGAAGCTGAGTCGAGCAGGTACAACTCCGTTCCCGCATAGAGATACAGATCCAGGTAAGCGGAGTACCGGAAGGCCGGGTCCGGAGACGATTTTGCTGCGAGATATCCCGCAAAGTTGGCTTCTTCCTCTTTCGCGTATCCCAGTTGATGGCCGATCTCATGGCAGGTTGTAAAAGGCTGAACAAAAACCGGCACCGTAGTATTTACCTGGGCCTCTCCTGTAAATGGATTATAATAGCCGCTAAAACCGAGGTAGTCGCCGAGATAACCGAAAAGTGTAGGCTTTACGGAAGGCGTGCGATAATAAAACGCATCATCATTTGCCGCATAAATGCGGTAAGCGTCCGTTGATTCGCGGAATATTCTTTTCTTCAGATCTGACCTCGAAGCATGAGATGCGGAATCCAGATTGTTCATTCTGAGAACGATCGTGCTCAGTAAATGCTCGAGCTCGTCTTTGTCATAAGGTCTGGATTCCAGGTGCAGCTGGTCGTCGATGTCGGGCCTGTCATAGTTCAGCCCCCACAAAAAATTAAAGACCACATAGACCCAAAGTACACTAGAAACAAGTTGTCCCGCGCAATAAAAAAGATATTCCCTGTACAGTCTGCGCTGGAATCCTCTCTTAATGAATCGCACGATGGCCATCAGCATGTATACGAAAATGACCGCGTAGAAAACATCACCGACGCTGAATGGGATCCAGCCGAAAGTGATCCGCAAAAGGCGCACGACGAAAGGATAAAGGCCTGAAGAATAATATTTTTCAACCGCATCCGGAAAAAAAGAAAATATTTTAATGCCTACTGCGGGTATAACCGGGATCAACCAGGGAGCAAACCGTTTCCATTGCATACCCTTAAAAATACATTATTATTGCAGCATATACAGTAGCCATGGATCTTGATTTTAACAAGAATGAAGACAGTCTCAAGCAATCACTCAGCCAGCTCCGCAACAGATTTCAAAAGATCGTGCTGGGCGGCGGGATAAAATCGATTGACAAACAGCATGAAAAAAATAAGCTCACTGCGAGGGAACGCATCGCATATCTTACGGATGATAATTCTTCATTCACGGAAATCGCCGCATTTGCAGGATATGAGATGTATGAAGAACACGGGGGTTGTCCCGCTGCTGGTACTGTTGCAGGCATCGGGTACATCAGTGGCCGGCAATGTGTGATCCTCGCCAATGACCAAACGGTAAAAGCGGGAGCATGGTTTCCAATCACAGGAAAAAAAAATCTCCGCATGCAGGAGATCGCCATGGAAAATCATCTGCCGGTAGTTTATATCGTTGACAGCGCGGGCGTATATCTGCCAATGCAGGATGAAATATTTCCGGACAAAGAACATTTCGGACGCATCTTTTATAACAACGCTCGGATGAGCGCCATGGGTATTACCCAGATTTCTGCGGTTATGGGTCCCTGTGTTGCCGGAGGCGCTTACCTGCCCATCATGAGTGATGAAACCCTGATGGTCGAGGGCCAGGGTTCAATTTTTCTGGCAGGCCCCTACCTTGTAAAAGCTGCCATCGGAGAAACCACGGATGCGGAAACCCTCGGTGGTGCCGTCACGCACACTGCTATTTCCGGCATCGCCGATTATAAATTTAAAACAGAACAGGAATGCCTTGACCAGGTAAAAAGAATTATTTCCACCCTGGGTCACCAGATACAGTCAGCCGGATTTGACCGAATCAGTCCTGCAGCGCCCGCAAAAGATATCCATGATATTTATGGCCTGATCCCCATGGATCCAACGAAGCCTTATGATATGCTTGAGGTCATCAACCGGATCGTGGATGCTCCGGGCATTCAGCAGTTCAAGGAAGATTACGGAAAGACTATCATCTGTGGCTATGCGCGGATAGAAGGCTGGGCCGTAGGCATTGTAGCTAACCAGCGTATCGTTGTGAAAACAAAAAAAGGGGAAGTGCAACTCGGTGGCGTGATATATAACGACAGTGCCGACAAAGCCGCGCGCTTTATCATGAACTGCAACCAGAAAAAAATTCCGCTCGTTTTTTTGCAGGACGTCACCGGATTTATGGTCGGTTCGCGAAGTGAGCATTCCGGCATCATTAAGGACGGCGCGAAAATGGTGAGTGCCGTTGCGAATTCGGTCGTGCCGAAATTTACTGTGATCATTGGAAACTCTTACGGCGCCGGTAACTATGCGATGTGCGGAAAAGCCTATGATCCGCGCCTCATTGTAGCTTGGCCCACGGCCCGCATTGCTGTAATGGGTGGCGAACAGGCGGCAAAGACCCTGCTGCAGATCCAGGTGGCTTCCATGAAATCCAAAGAGATGCCTGTTGATCAGGAAGGGGAGAAAAAACTATTTACAACTATTCGTGACCGTTATGAAAAGCAAACAAGCCCATACTATGCCGCTGCCCGGCTATGGGTAGACGCACTAATAGATCCGGTAGACACCAGGCATATTATTTCAGAAGGCATCAAAGCAGCAAATCACAATCCCCGGCAAAGCGAATTCAAAACCGGCGTATTCCAGGTATGAATATTTTAAAGGACGTCCCCGGCAATAAAATCCATCAACCCTCCTTCGCTGCGCTTCGGAGGGCAAATCCGTCAACCGTCAACCGTCAACCGTCAACCAATCCATGCATCACGATCCAATAACCATATACACCGACGGTTCCTCCAGAGGCAACCCAGGTCCGGGCGGTTATGGCGTTATCCTGCTTTGGAAAGGGCATGTAAAAGAAATATCCGCCGGGTATAAAAAAACCACCAATAACCGGATGGAACTCATGGCAGTTATTGCGGGACTGGAAGCTTTGAAATACCGTGACCTGAAAGTGCAGATATATTCTGACAGCCAATACGTAGTGAATTCGGTCAGCAAGGGCTGGCTAAAAAACTGGATCGCGACAGACTTTAAAGGAGGAAAAAAGAATAAGGACCTCTGGCTCTGGTATGCCAGCCTGGCAAAACAACATCATATTGAATTTCACTGGGTGAAGGGGCACGATACCAATGCCTTTAACAATCGTTGCGACGAATTAGCTACGCAGGCCGCGGACGGGGTTGGGTTGTTAGAAGACGAAGGGTTTGAGGAAAGTTGACGGTTGACGGACTTTAGTTTCGAATTCGCACCTGATATCCGTCAACCGTCAACTAATCTCGCCTGCCTGCTTTTCGAAATCAAAACAAACGTTCCGAACAAAATAGCAGAGAATACCAAGGTCGCACTGATGCTGGTGAGGTAAAAAGGAACTCCGTCTGAATAACATAGCAGGAGGCCGTTTAAGGTTCTGGGCCTGCCCAGACCACGGGTGCCGGTCCCCGACCAGACAAGAAAATTAGAAAGCAGGAAATAAACTGTTGGCGCTACGACAGAAGCTGCAGCAATATTGATTACGTTGATCTTATTGATGGCAAATCCAATAAATACCAGCAAAGCAAAAAGGACATAGTTTTGCCATTGGCCCTCGTAAAATCCCGCCATATCGTAAAGACCGCCCATATAAAGCAATTGATAAAACATATCGGAGATGAACATGGAAAGAACGGGCATGATAAAAGCCCACTTCTTATTCCTGATCACAGCACCGGCAAAAATGGCCATTGCCCACTGGGGCGCAAACCCATAAGGACGACCGGGAATTATGCGGTAAATAGCTGCAATGAAGACGAGTAGGATAAAAGACCAGATCAGCGTTTTTGTATTCTTCATCACTAAAATTTAGTGCTCCAAATTTAATTCATTTTAGAAATATGTGGGCTTAATAATTTTAGGTCAAGCCCATGACAATGGACCTCTCATCCATAACTCATAACCCATCCATTGTCAATTGCCTCCCGGAATCGCCGCCCGGTAGATCACTGAATTCTCAACTGCTTTCAGGTTGGATTGAGCAGCATCAAAACTCACCCAGGCCTCACCTTTTTTTCTTGCAAAACCATCACTCCCCTTCTCCGTAACCTTCACCTCTCCTTCTAATACGATAAAAAGCTGAGTAGAGTTGGATACCAATTCAAGATCCCTGGCTTTTGAAAGATGAATACGGCCGAGCTCGAAATCGGGTGCGGCTGTGGGAAAAATATCAATGTCGGCCCCGGCAGGCTTTCCGGATATAATATGCGGAGAGGTCGGTTCAAATTTCAGATGCTTCATCAGTTCTGATACATTCACATGCTTTGGCGTGAGTCCGCCACGAAGCACATTGTCAGAGTTGGCCATGATCTCCACATTTTGCCCTTCGAGATAAGCATGTGGCACACCGGAATCCTGAAAGACCGCCTGGCCCGGACTTAATTGTACGAGGTTAAAAAAATAAATCGAAAAAATGCCCCGGTCAACATCTCCCTTCTGACTATAAGTCAGCGCCGCCCTTGCGGCCCAGAAATCTTCTTTATTTTTTTTCAGCTTTCCCACCTGGTAATGCGGAACGATCCGGTCAAGCAAAGTGTTTAGTTGTCTATTTAATTGTCCCTGCGGCATTTCCATCACCTGCTGGTAAAGGGCCTTGTAATTTCCGTTACCGAAAACAGGGACGAGAAAATGTAGTTCGGGAATTTCATGCAGGATGCGCTCCAGCACTTTAATTGATTTAAATCCATGCAATAGCCAGAATTCACTCAGTGCCATCATGAGTTCCGGCTTGTGATTATCGTCTTTATAATTTCTTTGTGGATCGGTTAGAGCGGTTCCTTTTTTATTCTCCTCTTCAAACTCTTTCTGTGCATTTGCTTTGGAAGGATGTACCTGGATTGAAAGCATGTCCTTTACATCCAAAATTTTAAGCAGGTAAGGCAACTGGCCGAATTGTTCAGCAACTGTTGCGCCGAGTGTTTCCTTCGGGAAAGCATCGATATAATTTTTAAGCAATATTTTTTCTTTGTCGGTTGGTTCCAGTTCTGCACTGTCCATACTATGCGCCCCCAGCCAATATTCAGCGTAAGTTTCACCCTTTTTTACCGGCAATTTCAACAATTCCGGAAGGTAGCTTAACCCGCCCCAGGCATAGTGTTGTACTTTGCCCCGGATGGGCATCACCTTATTTTTACTCAGTTCCATATTTTTTATTAGTGGCTCAAAGTAAAGCAAAAATGGCCGCACATAATGAATTTGGGAAAGCTGGGGAGGAAATGGCGGCTGAATGGCTTTGTCAGCGTGGGTTTCAGCTTTTGGCCCTGAATTGGAAATCGGGCCGGTACGAAGTGGATATTGTCGCTTTCAGGGAAGAAGTATTGCACTTTATAGAAGTTAAATCAAGGCATGATGACCGGTTTGGGATGCCGGAGGATTGGGTTGGAAGGAAGAAAATGAGGCATTTATTGAAGGCGGGAGTGGCCTACCAGGAGAAATATCCGCAATGGAACCTAATACAATATGATATTCTTTCCATCCTGGTGGATACAAAAGACAAACCGGATTTCTTTTTTATAGAAGATGTATATTGGTGGTGATGATTACGCATCAGGATCAGGCTACCGGAATTCTCCAGATTTATCGGGCAAATATTCAGCGCCGTCAGCTTTCCGTCAGCAAGGCAAATAAAATAAAAAGCACACTGGCATGGGCAAGGCTTGCTGTCTTTTTGCTTGGTGCTGCGCTTGTTTATGTTTATTGGCCCGCTTTGGGTTCATCGGCATTATCCATTCTTTTTTGCGGGATCGGTCTTGGCATTTTGGTGCTTGCCGATGACGCAAAATCTGAACAGATAAAAAATCATGAACGGCTGATCCTGATCAATCAGCACGAAATAGATGCCATGCATCAGCATCTTTCTGCTTATGACGATGGCCACGCATTCGCCGATCCTGTTCATGCCTACGCCTCGGATCTCGACCTGGTTGGTATGGCCTCCCTGTATCAGTTCCTCTGCCGTTGCCATGCAGATCAGTCGAGGAAATTGCTTTCGTATCATTTGCTGAAGCCCCTTCCCGTCGGCCAGATCAAAGAGAAACAGGAAGCCGCAAAAGAAATAGCAGGAAAAATGGAATGGTCCCAGCAATTCCAATCCAACGCAATGGCCGATCCGATCAGCTTCCAAACGGAAAAACGGCTTGAGCAATGGATAGAGGAGCCTGCAGGGATCTTTGAAAAACCTTATTGGAAGGTCCTGGTGATAGTTTACTCATTGATAAGTTTAACCATTCTGACACTATATATATCTGATCGGATTTCACTTTCCGGTTTCCTAATGGCCCTGGTTTGTTTTTTGGGCATTTCTTTCCTGATCAGTTCTAAAGTGCACCCGACCTGGACCTTACTCTCACGTATTGAACCGCAGATGAATGCCCTTTATGAGCAATTGCATTCGCTGGAAAAGGAAAACTTTCAGTCGGATTTTCTTCAGCAGTTAAAAAACAAAATCAGTGCATCAGGAATCCCCTCTGTCACGATCAGGCAGTTCCATAGGATCCTGAAGCGGTTCGACTACAGGCTGAACCTGATCGTGTTCTTTTTCCTGAACAGTTTCATCTTATGGGATCTCCAACAAATGATTGCGATTACGGCCTGGAAGAAAAAGAACAAACATATGCTGCCCCCCTGGTTCCGGGCTATTGCAGAGATTGAAGTGGTCATTAGTATAGCTTCTCTCATTCGCAATAAACCGGACTGGAGCTTCCCTTTAATCAACGACCGGTATTTTAACCTGAAGGCAAATGATCTCGGGCATCCGCTCATTCCTGCTGATAAGAGCGTATTGAACTCTTTTGCTCTGGAAGGATTGGGGAAGATTGCCATCGTCACCGGGTCCAACATGGCAGGCAAGAGCACTTTTCTCCGGTCACTCGGCACGAACCTGGTGCTTGCATTCATGGGAGCGCCCGTTTGTGCATCTGCATTTGAAGCCAGCTGGATGCACCTACTCAGCAGTATGCGGGTGGCCGACAATCTTGCTGAGAACACCTCTACATTTTACGCGGAACTTAAGAAGCTTCAATATATCATCGAACGAGTGAACCGCAAGGAGTCGGTATTCATACTGCTTGATGAAGTGTTGCGTGGCACAAATTCCGATGACCGTCATGCTGGTTCGAGGGCCCTGATCCGTCAGCTGATAAGAGAAAAAGCTGTTGCCGTCATGGCCACGCACGACACTGCCCTGGCGAGGTCAGAATCAGACCGCGACCCTTCTTCCGTGATCAACTATCATTTTGATGGCCAGGTGAGGGATGGAGAATTATATTTCGACTACCGGCTCAGGAGCGGGATCTGCGCGAGCCTGAATGCAACGCTCCTGATGAAAAAAATAGGTATTCATTTTGATGATTGATATATTCGCCATTCTAATTCCAAGCAAATATTTAAGAACCTTTCCCTTCCATGAGTAATCAGACCATTAATCTCAGAACATTCAGACAATTGGTTAGCCGCAATAAAAGAAAACTCAGGCTCTTTCTCAGCAGGCTGGAAAAAAAAGCCCCCAAGAATTTGCACCTGATCACGCTGGAGGTAAATGAACTGGCCTGGGCGGGGACGGACTGTCTGGATTGCGCCAACTGCTGCAAGACCATGTCACCCACCTATACCCAAAAAGACATTGCGCGGATCTCGGCTTACCTGGGCATGAGCCAGCGGGCTTTTCGTGAAAAATGGTTGTATAAGGACCGGAGCGGCGATTGGATAAATAAGGAGGCGCCCTGCCAGTTCCTGGACCTGAAAACAAACTATTGCCAAATCTATGATGTGCGTCCAGGTGATTGCGCGGGGTTTCCGCACCACGGTACGAAGAAAATTGTGGAATACGGGAATGTGTATAAGCAGAATATAGCTTATTGTCCGGCCACTTACCGTCTCGTTACGCAAATGCAGGAAGGATTTGCGGAAGGAAAATGGGAATTGAAAAAGTAACCGCTCCCGTTAAAATTCCCGCCTTTACGGATGACTCATTGATCTATTATTCGCACCTTAGCACTACGATGTGGTCCTCCGTTAAAAAAGGATTCAAAGCCTGGCTGCAATTGGAAAAATCACTCTCCGACAATTCCGTGGAAGCCTATCTGCGGGACATTGAAAAATTTACCCAATTCCTCGAATTCAGAAAGAGCAGTCCTTCGCCGCAGGACATCGGACTAAAAGATCTCCAAGAATTTGTGAAATGGATCGGCGCACTCGGAATGACGGCTACCTCGCAATCGAGGATCCTCTCCGGAATCCGCTCCTTTTATAAATACTGCCTGCTGGAAAACATTGTAACCAAAAATCCCACATTGCTACTCGAAACACCAAAGCTCAAAAGAGCGCTACCCGATTTTTTGAGTGTTTCAGAAATCACCCAGATCCTTGAATCCGTCGACCTCAGCAAACCTGAAGGCGAAAGAAACCGCGCAATTCTCGAAACCATGTACAGTTGTGGCTTGCGCGTGAGTGAAGTAGTGAGCCTCCGCCTCTCCTCACTCTACCCCGACCTGGGATTTATTAAAGTAACAGGCAAAGGCGATAAGGAAAGATTGGTGCCAATCGGGAAAACAGCCCTCAAATATATTTTCATATATCGCAACCAGGTGCGCGCGCATGCGAGCATCAAACCTGGCAACGAGGACATTCTGTTTCTCAACCGCCGAGGTGCCAGGCTATCGCGGCAGATGATTTTTATTTTGTTGAAGGAGATTGTTAAGCGCGCGGGAATTAAGAAAACCGTTTCACCGCATACATTTCGCCATTCATTTGCCACCCATCTTGTGGAGGGCGGCGCTAATCTGCGTGCAGTGCAGGAGATGCTGGGGCATGAAAGTATTACAACAACTGAAATCTATACTCATCTCGACCGGGAATATTTGCGGAAGACATTGGAGAAATATCATCCGGCGTTTCAGAAATAGCAAAATAATTTCCATTCATTGCCTCTACTTTCCAAACAGTCCAATCGCCAACAAGATTACAAAAATCAGTATCCCCCCATATACAATGATTCTAGCCAGAATCGAAGGATTGGTAAGTAACGGAATATTTTTCTTCGGTTTAACCACGCCTCTCATGATCAAAGCGAGATAAATAAATATAGCTAATGGAATAATATTCCCTATGATTTCTCCACTATTTTGGTTCATTCTTATAAGGGTTTAGAGCTGCAGTCGAGACTTCAAAATAACAGGACAATGATGTACTTGGTCAATGGCTTACAATGAAAAAAGAGATTTAGGCTAATGAATTGAAAGAATAATGGCTGCACCTATAATTGGTAATAACAAGATAAGCAGAATTTTTACAATATATGACGGCTTTGTTGGGCTGTCCTCGTTAACATATTTATTCATTACGCGCTTAATCTTGTTTGAATTATAATAGCGATATACTATAAATGCAAATAGAATCAGCAAGATAATATATACTACTCTGTTATGGTTAAACCAATAGGTAATTCCAGTGGATTGATATTGTTTTATAAAGATTTCTTTTATAATGGCCAAGACAAAAATAATATGAATTAGAAGAGCTAATGAGACAATGATTATTCCATTATATCTCGCTGAATCTTCACCATCTTTTAAATTTGCCCTATACAATACGAAGAAAATAAAGTCATACATAATAATCGTGAAATTAGTAATTTTTATCTTTCTAAATAATATTTAGTGATGCTTAATAAGTTGGTTTGTTTGTAACAGAGTCAGGCATTTCTGATTTAATGATTCTCTTTGATAATATATTCATTAGTACCTACAGGGCTTATAAAAGAAAGAATGATAGCCCAAGAGTTTCAGAAATGATATTTGTATACATATGCATTGCTGGTTTTATTTCATTAATAGTTGAATCATTCCATAAGCTCTGGGGCATTGATATTCGAACCCGCGGTGCTTTTTTATTAAGAAACCCCATTTTGTTAGTTCTTTTAGCATTAGCGATTATGTTCTTGCTGTATCAATATTATTCTGAGCAAAGAATCGAAAAATTATTGGTTCGTTTCGAGCAAAAAACACATCTGGAGAGAAACCTATGGGGTTGGATTTCGGTAATGACCCTTATCCTTCCAATAGTCGCTTTTGCCATCATACTAAACAGATCACAAAATTGAATTGGAATTGTTGCGTTCACGAGTGCATTTTGTCGTCCCACCCATATTTCAGTGTCACCCCAAAAACTCCCCATCAACTATCAACAACTTCAGGCCCTCCTTTGAAAACGAACGATGAGAACTCAGATTATCCGAAACAATATAACTCATTCCTTTACTAAGGGTAGCCTTTTCTCCGCCTTCCAGCTCCACAATAAATTCACTCTCGAGGCAATACACAATGTGGCCCTTCTGGCACCAATGGTCGGCTAAATATCCTTTTGAGTATTCAACAACGCGGATGCGTAACCCGCCGAGCTGTAGTGTCTGTCAATAAGATGTTCCGGTTTCGCCTTTGTGTTCGGTTTTTGGAATGGCATTCCAGCCGATGCTTTGAAATGGTATTTTATTCATTGGGGGTATGGTCGAAAATAATCCTTATTCCGGAGGAAGAACAATCGCAACTACTTCATCAGAAAAACTTCTTCACGATGCCCAGCGCACCTTGTTTCCATGGAACCCGATGTGATATGCCTGTTCCTGCCCGCTGGAAATGATCCATGTTTGCTATATACCATTCGTAGTTTCTCAGTAGTGCATCCTGGTTGGAGTATTTGGGAGCAAAGCCCAGCACGCGCTGCGCTTTTTCTATGGATACGAATGAGTCCTTGGATGCCGTTTCGTATACCCAGGGGTATAATGGCGAGATGCCCAGCTTATCCAAAATGCGCAGGATCCAGATTGCGAAGCCCGCGGGAACCCCGGTGATCTTCTTTCCGAATCCGGCCCTGTCAAGCACGGTCTGGTAATCCTGTTTGATCGTAGTAAATACTTTCGCGCCTACATTAAATGTATCGTTTGCCAGATCGCGATCAATCGTGGTCGACAAATAAATCGCGTCGCAGAAATCTTCCACGTCCATCAGCTGGTATTTATTATTGCCGCTTCCCAACACGGGGAATCCCTTCCCGTCTTTTGCCCAATCGTAAAACAAGCCGAACACGCCCAGGCGCTCGGGACCTATAAATGATTTCGGACGAAAGACCGGAACGCAGAGTCCCTTCTTTCTGAACTCCACACACATTTCTTCTGCCTTCACTTTACATATACCGTAATGCCCGACGCCAAACAGTTTATCATCCTCAACGAGCGGATGATGGTCAGGTACCCCGTAAACAGCAGTGGAAGAAATATGAACCACCCTTTGTACATGATTGTCCAAGGCAGATTGCAAAACGTTTCGCGTTCCGTCAATGTCTGTAGTATAGATATCTTCTTTCTTATACAACGGAAGCGCAGCAGCCGTATGGATTACAAAATCGACACCCTGCATGGCCCTGTCCACCGTAGCACGATCGCGGGTATCACCCTTAATTTCGTGAATGATATTTTTTTCGGGATAATCAAAGTCGGCAATGTCCAGCGAAACCACTTTATGGCCGCGGTCCAACAGATAACGGGTCATATTGATCCCCAGAAATCCCGCTCCCCCAGTAATAAGATAAGTGCTCATAGACGGATTAAACCTTTAGGTAAATTTTGAGAAGGCGCTAATATAGCCAATTTCATATTTATTGTCAATAGCCCAGCCTTCCAGACCAATATCCGGCTTCCTGGCAAGATTGTTGAAATTCATACTCTAAAACCACTATTCATCCTAAAATTTCAGAATATGAGCCTTCAAAGATTATTTACCGCTACATTATCCGGCATTGTGATCGGAATTCTGATCGCACCCGCAAAGGGAAGTGAAACCCGCCAAAAAATCTCAGATTCCGCAGATCAGCTCAAGGACAAGATCAGACGCATTCGCGGAACCACCAACGATGAGCTAGAGGAACTCCACGAAGTATTCGAACACGAAATCCAGGGCCTGCGCGACGATGTCCGCGAAAGGGTGCTCCGTCTCATCGAAGTGAGTAAAAAAAGCTACAATGGGGTGAAAGCGGAAGCGCTTTCTTGAGAGGTTGACGGTTGACGGTTGACGGTTGACGGACTTCAGGTGCGGATTCGCACTTAAGATCGGTCAACCGTCAACTGTCAACTGTCAACCGATTTCAGTCCTTGCAACAATATCGAAAGCCCCACCACTCCGATCGCTCCGATCGCATTCAACCAGAGAAAACTGATCTCGAGAATCTCTTTCTGATTGAGGATATGTATGGTGATTACGAAGATTTCGGTTACCACCGCGCTGATGAAGACCGGTGTGGCCGTTATTCTTTTGATGTAGAAGGCAACGAGGAATATGCCGAGGATCACACCGTAGAATAAAGAGCCCAACACATTTACTGCTTCTATCAGGCTGTTCCCGATATTGTAGGCCAGCTGCGCAATCACGACGCAGAATATTCCCCAGGCCAGCGTATACCATTGCGAATATTGATATTCCTTCTCCACCGTTAACGGAACCTTTACACTTCGCTTGTGAATATCGTTGATCGTGGCTGAGGCAAGTGAGTTGAGGGAGGCAGCCACCGATCCCCAGGCTGATAAAAATATCACCGCAATCAGCAATCCGATCAGGCCCCTGGGCAGATGGTCAATCACAAACCTGAGGAAAATATAGTTTGTATCATTGCTATCACCGTTGACTGACTTATCGTCAAGCCAGCGCTTGATCGTGGTCCGCAGGCGGACCTGCTCCTGCTGCGCCTTCTGCATCACCAGTCCTTCCTGCATCTGGTTTTCAACCTGTACTCCTCCTACAGGATTCATCTGCGCAATTTTTTGATCCTGCAGATGATTGTATTCCTTCAACACAATTTTTAATGAATCGGCATATTTGGTTTTTGCCAGCAGATCCAGCTGGGTCTGATTAAAGAACAAAGGCTCTTTTGCAAACTGATAATAGGAAAATACAAGCGTGCCCAGCAACAGGATCGCAAATTGCATCGGCACTTTCACCAGTCCATTCAACAGGAGCCCAATCTTGCTTTCGCGCGTGGAACTGGCAGTAAGATAACGGCCAACCTGGCTCTGATCCGTACCGAAATAAGAAAGCGCAAGAAAGAATCCGCCGATCATGCCGCTCCAGATATTATACCTGTCACTCCATCTAAATCCTTTTTCATCCCTGCCCGAAGTAATCACATTCAGCTTACCTGCTTTGCCGCTAATATGCAGGGCGTCCGATAAGCCAACATGCTCCGGCAGGAGATGAACCACCATGTATCCGGCCATCAGCATGCCGGCAAATATGATAATGAATTGCAGTTGCTGTGTATACGCCACGGCTTTGGCTCCGCCTGTAACCGTATAGATGATGAGGAGTCCGCCCATCAAGATGTTCGTCCAGAGTATATTCCATCCAAGCAGGGAAGAAAGAATAATGGATGGCGCGGAAATGCTGATGCCGGTTGACAAGCCCCTTTGCAATAAGAAGAGCAATGAAGTAAATGTGCGCGTTTTCCCGTCAAATCTTTTTTCCAGGAACTCATAAGCGGTAAACAGTTTCAGCTTGTGAAAAACGGGAACGAACGTAACGCTTAACACCACCATGGCCAGCGGCAATCCGAAATAATACTGCACGAAACGCATTCCATCGGTGTAGGCCTGACCTGGTGCAGACAGAAATGTCACCGCACTGGCCTGGGTTCCCATGATGCCGAGCAGGATCAGCGGCCATGGAGCGGTCCGGTTGCACAGGAAATAACTCTCCAGGTTCCTCTCCGCCCGGCTCTTGTACAATCCGTAGATGATGATCCCGACCAGCGTAACGATCAGGACGATCCAGTCGGGAGAACTCATGAAAAATGTTTAGTAAAAAGATAGAAACAGGCAATCAGGAAAAACAGAAATCCAATCACAAGCGCATACCAGGTTTTCCAGGACTTAAATATTGGCGGGCGTTCTTCCGGTGTTGGTTCCATATTATTTTTTTGTATTGCCACGGCTGGCCATCAGCATGGCGGCGATCAAACCCAGTAATAATCCGATGATCATGCCGATCGTAACTTTCTTGATAAGCCGTCCAAGCAACAATCCGGTAACGATCGCTATTACAAATGCAATTTCCCTTCTTCTGAACATGCAGTTATTTATCCTTGTTTTGGTTCTGTGCAATGAGGTTTGCAAGTAAACGATATGCTCCTGGTACGCCAGCAGGCAATTCCCTGAAAAATACCAATCCTGTATACGTAAAATTTCCTTTCCCGTATGCTGCACTAATCAGGCTTCCCTGCTGATCTTCCTCTCCGGTATCGTGCATGGAAAAAATTTCCTGGTATTGCGGATCGGCATGTGCTGCAAAATATATCCCCCGCTCCTGGATCCATCCGTCGAAATCCTTTTGCGTGATCTGGTTGGGATAATGAAGGATAGGATTTTCCGGATGAATGAATTGCACTGCTGCGTTTTCTTCCGTTACCCTGCCATTGGAAATAGTGAAGGGAAAAGGACCAATGCGCGTCTTGGCATTGTCTGAATTACTCCGGTTGTATTGCACGATCAGGTTGCCTCCATTCTTTACATATTCCATGAGCACATCGTACTTACCAAAAAGCCAGTCATGCACATCATATGCCCGTACGCCGGCAATAATGGCATCAAAATGATGGAGGTTGGATGATGATATATTATTTTCATTCAGCATCGAAACCGTATAACCCATTTCCCTTAGTGCATCCGGCACTTTGTCTCCTGCCCCTTCAATATATCCGATATTGGAACCTTTAATTTTGAGATCAATGGAAACCAGCTCGGCACTTACCGGTTTAAAATAATCTATCCTCGGAATATGAGGGTAAGAAATGGTCCGGCGTTGTAACAGGGTATCCGGTTTCCCATTAGATATTTGGGTTGCCCAGGTCCATGCAGGTTTTAGATTTCCATCGCTGGGTGTGATGCGAAAAGTATAAGCCGTATTGTTGGATGACACATCATTAATGATTTCAAAATAAGGTGAACCGGTAAGGACAACCGGAGGTCCGGCACTGGCTTTGTCCTGGCTGCTCACGGTGAGGCTTTTTGCAGTTTTCCCGCTGAAAAGTAGGATTTCCGGACTGCAGGATGCAGTCATTTCCGGAGTGATCACGAAGGGTTCAAACGTCTCTCCCCTCGCCGGTTCGGTCCGGTCATACAATACAGGTTTTTTTATCAGGAACGACTGGCCCAGGAGTTCTATCCGGAAGCTGGCCTCCAGTGCTGGTTCATTTTGTGGCTGTCCGATCTGCGTTTGATCATCTACGTTATAGGAGCCGGTTGACATCGGTTCTTTGAGCCAGTAAGGCTGGCTTATAGGTAAGCCAGCTAGGGAAACAGTCAGTGAAATGGAATAGTTCTCCATCGGCGCCAGGTTTTGTTTCCAGCCCGCATCCGTTTTGTTCACAGATGCGCCGCTCAGGCTCATGGGCAAAGGCGAGCGATTTACAATCCGGAGTTCCACCGATACCTGCTGATCTTTTATTCCATAAGGCTGGTGCGTCGAAGCTTCCAGCCAGAGGCCACTGCAGACTTCAATCAGTTTCTGCGTTTCTGCCAGCTTCTTTGTTTTCCAATAACCTTCCGGCAATCCGGAAATGTGCTGATAAACAGATACCAGGCCCGGCAGGGATTTAGCGGGGTCGGAAGGATCATAATCCTTTATCATTTTATCGATGAGTGTCTCTATTGCTGATCCTCCGGAAACACGTTTCCAGGAACAGTCAATATTTTCCATCAGACTTGCATCCGCCTTCTCTCCTTCCGTGAGTGAGAAATATTCCAGTGAATTTCCATAGGAACGGGCAATGCCGAAACCCTGGCTACGATGCTGACTGCGACTTTCCGCAGCCAATTCACCATAACTTTTTCCAACAATAGGATTAAAACCTCCCACTTCTATTTTCAGCTGATCTTCGCGCGTTGTGTTGACATTTCCGAAATTATAATTGTTCCAAAAAAGACGGGTTGCCTTCCAGGGACGAACACCGTATTTGAATTGTTCAGGAAATTGTTTCGGATCGGCGGCCGCGGCAAATGCAAGATGGGCAAGTACAGAAGAGGCGGAATGCTGTCCGTGGCCCGCCCGCTTATCTTCCGGAAAGCGCGTGATGATGATATCGGGTTGAAACTTGCGTATGACCCAGACCACATCGCTCAATATTTTTTGTTCGTTCCATAATCTCAGGGACTCTTCCTTGGTCTTTGAAAATCCGAAATCAAATGCGCGGGAAAAAAATTGTTCGGCTCCGTCTATGCGCCGCGCAGCAAGCAGTTCCTGGGTTCTGATTAATCCGAGTTCGGCACCCTGCTCGTCTCCGATCAGGTTTTGTCCCCCGTCTCCACGAGTAAGCGAAAGATAAGCCGTCCGGTAAAGTTTTTCTTTGGATAACCAGGCAAGCAGGCGCGTATTCTCATCGTCCGGGTGGGCGGCAATATAAAGCACCGATCCCAACACATTGAGCTTTTTCAACTGCAGCAGAATATCCGAGGCATTTAATGATTCTGGAGTCTGGGCAATACCTGGCCGGATATTCAGCAGAAGAAGCAGGCATGCAGGTAGAAATCTATTCATCACGGAATTAGTCATTTGTGATTTGGCAAATTAGTGAATCCCCCGATAAACAAGCATCGTTATTATATTGGCGGTTGAGTATACGGTTCCCTTTGTTAATTTTGCGCAAATTCCGGTTTAACTATGTTTCTGAAACCAGTGTCTGCCTTCCTCCTGCCCATGCTTTGTTTCGCATCCTATGCCCTGCATGCACAACCGAATACAGCCTTTGATTATGCTGCTAAAAAGAAAGTGGTCTGCCGTAACGGCGCGGTTGTCTCCGGCCATCCCCTGGCGAGCCAGGCCGGTATAAATATGCTGAAGCAGGGTGGGAATGCGATGGATGCTGCAATTGCCACACAGTTTGCCCTGGCGGTGGTTATGCCAGGCGCAGGAAATCTGGGCGGCGGTGGATTCCTTGTTGCCCGGTTTTCCAATGAAAAAACTATTGCGCTGGATTTCCGGGAGAAAGCGCCCGGGGCTGCAACCCAGAATATGTATCTAGATGCCGGAGGGAATGCTCTTCCTGACAAAAGCCTGAATGGGTACCTGGCCTGCGGTGTTCCGGGTTCCGTTGCCGGAATTTTTGCATCCCTGAAATACGCTCGGTTGTCTTTGAAAAAGCTCATTCAACCGGCCATTGATCTGGCGGAAAAAGGATTTGTGATCACGGCATCAGAAGCCAGCAGCCTCAATGAATCACAGGCTGATTTCAAAAAATACAATACAGTCCCGCCCGTTTTTGTAAAGGCTTCCGGATGGAAAAAAGGCGATACACTAATTCAAAAGGACCTGGCCAAGACCCTTCGCCTGATCCGGGATTCCGGGGCAAAAGGATTTTACGATGGCGAAACGGCCAGACTGATCGTTGAAGAAATGCAGCGCGGAAAAGGATTGATCAGTTACGCTGATCTGAAAAATTATTCAGCCAAGGAGAGAGAGCCGGAAATCTTCAGCTATAAAAAAGATTACATCATCATTACGATGCCGCTGCCGAGCAGCGCAGGCGTTTTACTTCCCCAGATGATGCGCATGGTAGAAGACCAGGACTTACAAAGTTACGGGTTTCATTCGGTGAGGTCCATACACCTGATGGCGGAAGTAGAACGTCTTTCTTATGCTGACCGCGCCAAATACCTCGGTGATCCTGATTTTGTGAAAGTGCCCGTAAGAAGGCTTACCAGTTATCCTTATCTCTATAACCGCATGGCCAATTTCAATCTGGATTCCGCCGGAAACAGCGAGAAAATAAAAGCGGGCGTGATTCCCGAGAGTGAAGAAACGACCCACCTCGATACCTATGACCGCGATGGCAATGCAGTGTCCCTTACTACCACGCTTAACGGCTGGTACGGTTGCAGAACCGTGGTAGCAGGAGCAGGATTTTTTCTGAACAATGAAATGGATGATTTCAGCATGAAACCAGGCGTGCCCAATATGTTCGGGGCATTAGGCGGAGATGCCAATGCCATCCGTCCCGGAAAAAGAATGCTGAGTTCAATGACGCCTACCATTGTATTGAACAAGGAACAGCCTTTTCTCATTGTGGGAACACCCGGTGGCACGACCATTACCACATCCGTATTTCAGACCCTGGTCAATATCATCGAATTTAATATGTCAACCGAAGACGCAGTGAACAAACCGAAATTCCATGAACAGTGGATGCCGGATGTTCTGTACCTGGAAAAAGGATTCCCGGATTCCGTTATTACCAAACTTGAGAAAATGGGCTACAAGACCGCTCAGCGCAGTTCCATAGGAAGGACAGAAGTAATAAAAATTACCAAATCGGGACTGATCGAAGCCGTTGCAGATAAACGCGGGGAGGATGATGATGCGGAAGGGTATTGAAGGGTTGAAAGTTGACGGTTGACGGATATCCGGTGCGAATTCGAAATAAAAGTCCGTCAACCATCAACTGTCAACCGTCAACAACAATAAGTGCTAACTTTACCTCCACACTTGCCCTTTCAGCACGCTTTTTGTACTTTTATCCCTCTAATCATCGTATCTGAAAAAAGTCGGGAAAATACTTCGTAAAACACTGCTGACACTGATCCTACTCCTGGCTTTGTTATGGATCCTCATACAAACCAGTTTCGTCCAGAACTGGCTGGTGGCGCGGGTTACCAATAAACTTTCAAGGGACCTCCACACAAATATCAGGATCAGTGAGGTACAATTTTCCTTTTTCAATAAAATGGTCCTGCACGATGTGCTGGTGAATGATCGAAAAGGCGATACGCTGCTTTACTCCGGCCTGGTTCGCCTGAACATCACCGACTGGTTCTTTTTCAAGGATAAAATTGAGTTAAAGTACATCAGCATGGATGAAACTTATATCCATGTATCCCGAAACGATTCTGTTTGGAATTATCAGTTCCTGGCTGATTATTTTGGAGGAGACAGCTCCAGCAGTAAAAAACCCATTGAAGTTCAGCTCGGGCAGATAAGACTGCACCACCTGCATCTGCTGAAAACAGATGCCTGGCGCGGTGAGGATATGGAGTTGCGCATGCTCGCATTATCGGTTGACGCAGATCATATGGACATGGACCATAAAAAAGTTCTTATCAATTCCATCTATTTTACTGAACCCGATTTCGCAATCCGAAATTATAAGGGCCGCCGTCCCGGACCGCCTCCCGATTCCGGTATCATAACCAATGATCCGCTGCACCTGAGATGGAATACCGGCGACTGGGATATACGCGTCGCCCACGCCGTGATCGACAATGGATCCTTCGCGGATGACAAATTATCTGAAAAAAATATTTCTCCGCATTTCGACGAATATCATATTCATTTTTCCGAGGTGCATGGAGATTTTAAGAATATTGCATTTGTAAAGGACAGCATCACGGCGAAGATGAGCTTTTCCACAAAGGAAAGAAGCGGTTTTACCGTAAAAAGGCTTACAGGAAATATGAAATTCTATCCTCAGGGAATGGAATTCTATAACCTGGATCTGCAAACGGATAAAAGTCATCTCCGGAATTTCTTTGCCATGCGGTTCCGCAGTTTCGATGACCTGTCTGATTTCAATACTAAAGTAAAAATGGAATCCAATTTTGTGGGTTCCACGATCGACAGCGATGATATCGCTTATTTTGCTTCAGGTCTGAGTTCGTGGAAGAAGAATATTTCCATCACCGGAAGAATAAAAGGATCCGTATCTGACCTCCAGGGAAAAAATATTCGCATTCATGCGGGACTGCATACAAACCTTGATGGGGATATTCACCTGACCGGACTGCCGGATATAAACAAGACCTTCATTAATTTCAAATCGAATGATTTCCGCACAACCTATACCGATGTAATCACCTTCGTTCCTTTTCTGAAAACTATTCATCAACCGCGGATCGACCAGATTGAAAATCTTCATTTCGTAGGCAACTTCCAGGGAACTTTTTCGGATTTTGCCACTTCGGGAACCATCGAAACCAATATTGGAACCATGGTAACCAACCTGAATATGAAATTTCCTCCAAAAAAGGAAGCCAGTTATTCCGGAACGATTCTTACCAGTGATTTCCAACTTGGAAAATTCATGGGTGACAGCAGCCTGGGCACCATTTCATTTCGTGGAAAAATTGAGGGTAGCGGTCTCAGTGTAAACACGGTCAATGCCACGCTTGACGGCAATATCCGCCAATTCAATTTTATCGGGTACACTTATAACGATATTTTCGTGAACGGCCGGGTGACCAAGGAGCGTTTCAATGGGACAATCATCTCCAAGGATTCCAACCTTCATGGAACATTGAATGGTCTCATTGACCTGAGTGGCAATACATCAAAGTTTGATTTTGACGCTGTTGTTGACAATGCAAACCTGCTCGCCATTCACTTCGTAAAAGACAGTCTGAAGTTCAACGGCAAACTGCGTTTTAATTTTTCCGGAAACGATATCGACCATTTCCTTGGGAAAGCCCGTGTTTATGATGCTTCCCTGATTAAGAGGGGCGAAAGATTGTCGTTTGACTCGCTTGTTGTGGAATCGAACAACATTGACAGCAGCAAGACCATCACCGTGATGAGCAATGAATTTGAAGGCGCTATTGTAGGAGATTTCTCCATCAAGAATTTACCTTCAGCATTTCAGGAATTCCTCCACCGCTATTATCCCAGTTATATCAAACCCAATGCCGTCAAACTGACTACGGAAAAATTTAGTTTTGTCATTACTACAAGAAGGGTGGATCAATATCTGGATCTGTTCGACAATAACCTGAAGGGCTTTAATTTCACAAATATAACGGGCCGCATAAACAGTAAGGAAAACCTTTTGAACATCAATGCCGATGTTCCGCAATTCAGCTACAAGAATATTTCATTTTATAAGGTAACCTTGAAAGGGAATGGGAATTTCGACAGCCTTTCCATCGATACCAGGATGGGAGAAGTATATGTAAACGACAGCCTGCATTTCCCTTCCACTCATATTCAGCTCAGGTCCTTTAACGACCTGTCGGATGTTAAGATAACGACCAGCGCCAACCAGACACTGAATGCAGCAAATGTCTCCGCCCAGGTTCGAACCCTTAGTGATGGTGTGAATATTAAGTTCAAATCCTCCACTTTCGATATCAACAGTAAAACCTGGACGATTGACAAAAACGGAGAACTTCTTTTCAGCAAAGATATTGTAGGCGCCACTGCGCTCAGAATCTATAGCGGTGATCAGCAGATCCTGGTGAGTACGCATCCTTCCGGAGAAGGAAGCTGGAACGACGTGCATGTGGATTTGCGGAAAATTAACATCGGCGACTTCTCCCTTTTCTTTGTAAAAGATGAACGGCTCGAAGGACTGCTTACCGGATCAGTGGACATCACCGACCCGTTCAAGCACACGGATATTCAGTTTAACGGTACTGCGGAAGATTTTCGCTTATCCAATGATTCCATTGGAAAACTTGTGCTGAGCGCGGACTACAATAAACTGAGCGGAATCGTGAATACTCAGGTACATTCAGACAACCAGGATTATCATTTTGACCTCAGGGGAATCATCAACAGCAACGATAGTGCAAAGCAGCCGATCAATATCATGATCCCGAACCTGGTGAATACAAAGATCGACCTCCTGCAAAAATACCTCAGCAGTGTTTTCAGCAATGTAACTGGTTATGCCACGGGCCAGTTGCAGATCATCGGCACCGGGCGGAACCTGAACTATATCGGTGATCTGCAATTGAAAGATGGAAGCCTGCATGTTAACTATACGCAATGCACCTATAAAATTCCTTCCGCAACCGTGCACCTGCGCGACGACCAGATTGATTTTGGGTCTTTTCAGGTTACTGATACCCTGGGAAACAAAGCACAAGTGAACAAGGGTATATTGTATCATCATTCGTTCCGGGATATGCGATACGATTTTGCGCTGACTACAAATAAACTGTTATTGCTGAATACCAGGATCACGGATAATAACCAGTTTTACGGCTCGCTGATTGGGCGCGCAAATGTCCGGCTTACGGGTCCGCAGGAAGACTTGCAGATGTATATCAAAGGCGCGCCGACAGACAGCTCCAATATTTTTATACCCACGATCACGAGCAGAGAAAGTGCAGATGCAGATTACATTGTGTGGAAGGTTTACGGCAAGGAGATGAAAGCTGAAAAGGCTACCGAATCCGAAGATAATTTTACGGTCACCCTGGATGTAACGGCAAACAACTATGCCAATGTGTACCTGATCATTGATCCGCTTACAAAAGATATCATTAAGGCAAATGGTCACGGCAACCTGCAGATCCAGGTCGGTACCAATACGGATATGAATATGCGGGGCAAATATGAAATTGACCACGGGGATTACAATTTCTCCTTTCAGTCGTTTATCAGGAAGCCTTTCGTGTTCATGGAAGGGGTCAACAACTATATTCAATGGACAGGAGATCCTTACAATGCGGATATCAATATTCAGGCAATTTATGAGGCTGAAAACGTGCAGTTCAGCGACCTGGGACTAACGTCAACCCTTGGTTCAGATGAAGAAAAACTCAAACGATATCATGGTCCTGTTTGGGTCGTGGCTTCGCTGAGTGATAAGCTCTTGCATCCTGCTATCACGTTTGAGATTCAGCTTCCGCCCAACAGTGAGCTCCGCAATAATGTGGAAGCATCCCTGTTGCTTTCGCAGATTGAAAGCGACCCGAATGAACTGAATAAACAGGTGGCTTTCCTCATCGTTTTCAATAGCTTCGGTCCGCTTACTAACGGGAACGCTGTCTTTACGGCCAATGAAGCGGTCGGTGGCATTTTCTTTACCAGCATTTCCGGATTTATCTCGAGTGCACTGAGCAATCAGTTTTCCAATATTTTTCAGCGGGTTTTTAAGGATAAAAGTATCCGGGTGAATTTCAATACTTCATTTTACAATGGAACGCCGCTGGAAGAAACCGTAGATGCTTCAAAGACCTACGACCGAACGAATTTGAACCTTTCTGTGATCAAGAGTTTTCTTGATGAGCGTTTAACCTTCACCGTTGGAAGTGCGCTGGATTTCGGGCTCACTGCCCAGCAGGCCCAGTATGCTGCCGTTGAATTCCTTCCCAATCTAACTGCGGAATGGAAGATCACGCAGAACGGGCACGTCGTACTTTCTTTCTTCTACCGGGATTCATATAACTATCTCTCGGTCGGCAACCACACTACCAATAGTTCTGGCACCAGCATTTCCTACCGCCGCGACTTCGACAGACTCGGAGAATTCTTTAGCAAGAGGAAGAAGGTGGATAGTTTGGGGGTCGGGAAATGAGGGGCAGTTTTTTAATTTGATAATTTGATAATTTGATACTTTGAAAATGGAAAGGCAAATGTGCTAATTTGAAAATTTGAAAATGAAATACAGGAGCGTTTTACGAAAGGAAGAAAATTACAGATTATTGAGAAACGAAGTATTTGATAATAATGATTTGAAATTCCTATTAAGATCATCTGTATTAATGGCGCTATAGAAAGTATGGATTTCATTTCCACATTAGCACAATTGCCTTTCCATTATCAAATTATCAAATTGGCCCTCAAAGTTCATGCCCCAGCTTATCCCGCTTCGTTTTCAGATAGTGTTGGTTATGCGGGTTGGAAGGTATCTGGATCGGAATGGTTTCTGCAATTTCAAGTCCGTATCCGGCAAGACCGGCACGCTTTCTCGGGTTGTTGCTGATGAGCTTAAGACGGGTCACACCCAGGTAACGTAAGATCTGGGCGCCGACACCATAATCTCTTTTATCCATCGGAAAACCCAGGTGGAGGTTGGCCTCTACAGTATCCATCCCGTCTTCCTGCAGCTTGTACGCTTTTAATTTATTCACCAGCCCGATACCACGACCCTCCTGGTTCATATAGAGGATAATGCCGCTCCCATTGGCTTCTACCATTTGCATGGCCTTGTGGAGCTGATCCCCGCAATCACAACGCAAGGAACCGAGGATATCACCTGTGAAGCAAGAGGAATGCACACGGACCAGCACCGGTTCATTTTCTTTCCATTCCCCTTTTATCAGGGCCAGGTGTTCGTTGGAGGTATTTTTTTCCTGGAAGGCAACAAGTTTAAATTGCCCATACTTGGTTGGCATATTCACCCGCACGATCTCTTCAATGAGGGAGTCCGTCTTCAACCTGTATTCGATCAGATCCCGGATAGATATCAATTTGAAATCAAACTTCTTTGCAATCTCCCGAAGCTGCGGAAGGCGCGCCATGCTGCCATCCTCGTTCATGATCTCCACCAGGATCCCTGCAGGCTCGAACCCGGCCAGCCGCGCCAGATCAATCGTAGCTTCCGTATGACCGGTCCTTCTCAAAACACCGCCTTTTTTAGCCCTTAACGGAAAAATATGTCCGGGCCTGCCAAGGTCGCCAGGCCTTGTTGACGGATCTATCAATGCTTTGATCGTAAGTGCCCGGTCATGCGCAGAAATGCCCGTAGTACATCCATGCCCCAGCAGATCCACGGAAACTGTGAAAGCCGTTTCGTGAAGTGCGGTATTGTTATTCACCATGAGTTCAAGGGAAAGCTGGTCGCAGCGTTCTTCAATCAGCGGCGCACAAATCAACCCGCGTCCATGCTTGCTCATGAAATTTATGACTTCAGGGGAAGCGTTACGTGCGGCCGTAATAAAATCGCCCTCATTTTCCCGATCTTCATCGTCTACGACAATCACCAGCCTTCCCTGCTTAATTTCTTCTATTGCGTCCACTATTCTGTCCAACATTTAAAAAATATTTATTGTCAAAGTTAATAAATTTATCCAAACTTTCCTCTGGCAGACCCTTAACCCGTTGATTTTCAGTCATACTCATATTTATACGTAGCGTGAAGAAAAAGGCGGCAGGATGTTGATAAAAAAGGCCCGAAAAAAAAATACCAGATTAGATTTTTTCTTTTCTTTAACATTCAGATCTCACGCTTGCTTCCATTTGTTAATGTTTAAATAATCGCGCGCTTAAGCGGTTTCTCAAGACCCTGCTTTTATTTTGCTCAACAAAACAAAACTGTATGATAAAACGACTCGTGTTTTTGATGATCGCCTCATGCTCATTTTTCAGTCTTCTCGCCCAGGAAACAACGTCAGATATCCAAGGTACAGTTACGGATGCACAGAAGAACGGCCTTGCCGATGCAACCGTCGTTGCCATCCATCAGCCGACGGGCACCAAATATTCGACCACTACACGCAAAGATGGCAGGTTCAACCTAGCCAATCTGCGAATAGGCGGACCCTATGAGATCACGGTAACCTTTGTCGGTTACCGGGAAGAAAAAGAAGAAAATATCACCCTCTTACTGGGCCAGGAGTTTAAGGCGGATTTTACCCTTACACCCCAAACTACTGAATTATCAGAAGTCGTGGTTAGCGGCGGACGACAGGGCGGTATCTTCAATTCCAGCCACACGGGTAGCCAGATAATTATCAGCCGTTCACAGATAGAGAGACTTCCGACCATTAACCGCTCCCTGCAGGATTTTACAAAGCTTGAACCGACCTCCAGCACAACCAGTTTCGGCCAGAGTTTTGGGGCACGCAGCGCCCAGTATAATAATGTAACGGTAGATGGAGCCAATTTCAACAACAGCTTCGGCCTTGCAGCAAATCTGGGCGGACAAACAAACTCGCAGCCGATCAGTCTGGACGCAATTGAACAAATCCAGGTAAATGTTTCGCCATATGATGTAAGGCAGGGCGGATTTTCCGGCGCAGGCGTCAATACCGTTACGCGCAGCGGTACGAATGAATTCAAAGGATCCATATATACTTATTTGAAAAGTCCGGGTACGATAGGATATGATGTTGATAATACGACCGTTCCCAGAACATCTTTCAACTACAACCTGCGTGGGGCCACCGTGGCGGGCCCGATCATCAGGAACAAGCTGTTTTTCTTTTTGAGCGGCGAACAGGTGAGGCAAACCCAGCCGGCCAGCGGTATCGTTGCATCGGACGCCAGTCATAGTCCGGGAGGAAATGTATCCCAGGCCAATGCAGACACGCTAACTGCTTTGAAAAATTTCCTGGTGCAGAAATACAACTATGATCCGGGATCGTTCGAAGGCTTTACGTTCAATACGAACAGCGATAAGATCACAGCCAAAATTGACTGGAACATAGATAGTAGAAGCACGCTTACAGTCAAGTATAATTATTTAAAATCATCAGCAGATCAATTTGCAAGTACCAGCAGGCCGGGAAGCGGACAGGTGACCGGTGGCCAACCCGGAACATTATCACTTCCCTTTTTCGGGAGCGGCTACGTGATCAATAATAATTTCAATATCGTCATTGCGGAGTTGAACACGCAGTTTGGAAACAAATCATCCAATAAACTTCAGGTAGGTTATACGGCATTAAGAGATTTCCGCTCTCCGCATTCTTCTTCCCCCACTTTCCCATTGGTTGACATCCTGAATGGCGGAACGATCTATACGACATTCGGCTACGAAATGTATACTTACAACAATATCCTGAATACCGATTCTTACCAGTTTTCCGATATTTTCACAGCCTATAAAGGATCCCATGAAATTACCGTTGGCACCCAGGATTATTACAAGAAATACAAGAATGCCTTTGCCCCAGGTTACCAGGGTGTTTATCAATTCAACAGCCTGACTGATTTTTACAACAGTGCAATGAACGGAGTTGCTAATGCTAAAACCTATTATCTCCAATATTCAGCATTAAAGGGTGGTGCATTCCCGTTTGCGTTTGCAGGTTCAACAGAACTGGGTTTCTTTGCGCAGGACAAATGGCGGATGACGAATAATTTTACGCTGACTTATGGACTCCGCGTGGATGCTTCGATCTACAAACAGTCGTTCACTGACAATCCTTACTTCGATGCGCTGGCCTTTAAGGGAGGAGCTACATACAATATCGGGAAAGCACCGGCAACACAGCCGCTTATTTCGCCAAGGCTTGGCTTTAACTGGGATGTGAAAGGTGACCGGACCTTGCAATTAAGAGGCGGCCTCGGTATATTCTCCGGACCTCCCCCATTTGTATGGATCAGCAACCAGGCCAGCAATAACGGTATTCAGTTCGGTTCATTCACCAATACCAATGTTGCCTTTAGTGCTGATCCGAATACCTACAGGCCTGCAGCAGGTGCAGCCAACACCTCGTATAGTACGGCCCTTACAGATAAAAATTTCAAATACCCTTCTGTGTTGAAATCAAGCGTGGCCGTGGATAAAAAACTGGGAGATACCTGGATCCTCACACTGGAAGGTACTTATGCAAAGGATATTGATGCTGTTTACTATTCGAATGTAAACCTGAATGAATCCAATGCTTTTCCTCTGGCCGGCGCAGACAACAGATTGCGCTACCTGACCGTACCCAACAGTAACAAGTATTATTTTTCCGGCAGCTCGCTCAACAATCCCAACATCGGAAACGCGATCCTGATGAGCAATACCAGCAAGGGATATGCTTACACACTAACATTCCGGATTCAAAAATCCACGCGCAATTTTGACATGTCTGCCGCATACACCTACAGCAGCGTCAAGAACACGGCAGAAGGAGGCAGTACAGCATCCTCACTTTGGAGCGGGAGAGGTGTGGCCAATACCGATCCGAATGTGCCTAATCTCGCATATGCTTCTTATTACCAGCCGCACCGGGTAATTGCATCGGGATCTTATCACGTGAGCTATGCCAAGTATTTCACTACTTCGGTCGGAGCAATTTTTGAAGCGGCCCCTGCCGGTGTTGCTACTTTTGTTTACAATGGAGATCTGAACGGGGATGGAAATACAGGAAACGATTTGATTTTTATTCCGGCAAGTGCAAGCCAGATAAATCTTGTCAAATCCAGTTCAGGCGGATTGGGCACGGGCGTAAGCACCGATCCCCGGACGCCCGCGCAAATATGGAACCAGTTGAATAATTTCATCAGCCAGGATCATTACCTGAATTTCCACCGGGGAAGTTACGCCCAGGCGAATGCGGCAGTATATCCTTTCTTTAAACAACTGGATATGAATATTACGGAAGATATCTCCGTAAAAACCGGAAGTGAAATGAGACATACCCTCCGTCTTTCACTGGATTTGCTGAATGTCGGTAATTTCCTGAACAGAAACTGGGGACTTCGTAAAACACCATATCTCACGAATTTCCTTAAGTATGAAGGGTTGGCTGCGGATGGCAAAACGCCCAGCTTCTCCTTCAGTTACCTGGATCCGGCAAATCAGGTTCCGCTCACGAGCACATATACGAATAACACCAGTATCAATGCAGCTACAGGGCAGTCTTCGCGCTGGCAAATGCAGTTCGGAATCAGATACTTGTTCAATTAATGTATGAAATAAAAATGCCGCTTATGAAATATAAGCGGCGTTTATTTTTTCCCCCAGCCCCATCTCAAAAAATCCGGCATGGCCAGGGCCCAGGTGGCCGCATCATGAGTTCCACCGGGTATCTCCAGGTAAAAAATATCTTCCTTGGCAGAATACCCTTTTTTTATCAGTTCCGAGATCAGATCCTTCGTATCATCTATGGAATCGATGATCCCATTATTATTTCTGTCCTCCTCTTCATCTGCCGTGCCGCATTCAAAAAAGAATTTAAATCCAGGCGCGTAATGTCCATCGTGGATCAGGTTATGCATCAGCCGGTGGCTCTCGTCCCTGTACTGGGGATCGTCCTTATCCACGCTCCTCCACCACAGGGATCCGGAAAATACACCAGCGGTCCTGAATACCTGCGGATGTGCCCAGGCTATATCCAGCGCACTCAGGCCGCCTAAAGAAAAGCCGGCAAAACCCCAATCTGTAAAATCGGTTTCCGGAAGGAGCTTTCTAATAAACGGCATTAATTCCCTGAGAACGAAAAAACTGTATCTCGGAGCGTGAAGTCCCCTGCTATGGTAATCGGGGGCATGCGCGGTTCCATATTCCAGTTTCCGCTGGGGACCGGCATGGATCCCGACACAGAGCAGGGGTTGAATGGAATTTGAATGATAGAGCTTATCCAGCAGTTCCTTAAACAGCATCTTGTCGAGTTCCTGGCCGTCATTGATGAGCAGGACCGGAAGCTGGTTAAAGGGTGAATAGGGAGGCAGGTAGAGGTCTGCCTGAACACTCCTTCCCAGAGCAGCGGAATAGATTGTCTGGGGTTCGCTCTTAATTGTTTCCGTATTTACGGATTGCATAGTTTCAAAAATAATGAAGAATCCGGAGTTGATTTGTTTTTGTAGCATTTTAAAAATAAATTTGATCAAACCTCCAATCGGTTCACATGAACATAAAGGAAGAATATCACAAATGGCACTCCCCATCGCTAAACAGGGATGTTGAAATGCTTGTATTCGGCCACGCCGGCCAACCCGTTATTTTGTTTCCAACCTCACAGGGCGCTTATTACCAGAATAAGGATCAGGGCATGATTGAAGCTGCAAGATGGTTTCTCGAAAACGGAAAGACGAAAATTTATTGCCCGGATAGTCTTGATGGCGAAACCTGGTATAACAAATCAGTTCCACCCGGCGTCCGGGTGCACAATTATGAATGTTATGACCGTATGCTCGAAACTGAGCTGGTGCCCTGGGCACAGCATGAAACGGGTTATGAAAGAATGGCGCTCGCGGGCTGCAGTTTCGGAGGATACCACGCTGTAAACACATCATTCCGTCATCCTCACCTGGCCAGTTATTGTTTCTCCATGAGCGGTGCTTTTAATATCAGGCAGTTTGTGAACGGTTATTATGACGACTCGGTTTATTTCAATAACCCGGTTGATTTTATTGTCGATGACAACAATCCTAACCTTTGGAAGATGGGCATCGTACTCGGCACCAGCGAACATGATATCTGCAAAGTGGACAACGAGCGGCTTAGCGTCATCCTTCATCATAAAAATATTAACCACTGGCTGGATGTGAGGCCGAATGCAAGTCATGACTGGCCGGTTTGGCGGGAAATGTTTCCGCATTACTTATCTTTAATGCATAGCGCATGAGGAAATCGTTGACGGTTGACAGTTGACAGTTGACCGACTTTAGGTAGTGATTCGCACCTGATATCCGTCAACCGTCAACTGTCAACCGTCAACCTTCATCATAACACTCTATAAGAATGAAAAAAATAGGAATCCTCTACGGACAAGAAAGAAGTTTCCCCATGGCATTCATCGAGGCTGTGAATGGTAAGAATGTGCGGGGCATCCGTGCAGAGCCTGTGTATATCGACAAAGTGGTCCAGGGTGATTCCAGCGGTTACGCTGTGATTATTGATCGCATTTCTCAGGACGTTCCTTTTTACCGCGCCTATCTTAAAAACGCTTCGCTCACCGGAACCGCGGTTATCAATAATCCGTTCTGGTGGAGCGCCGACGAAAAATTTTTCAACAATGCACTGGCTACAAGAATAGGAGTGCCTGTTCCCAAAACGGTGATCCTGCCTTCGCGGGAATTGCCCGAAGACACTTCGTCCCTCTCTTTTTCTAATCTGGCTTATCCGCTCGACTGGGAATCCATTTTTAAATACATTGGTTTCCCTGCCTACATGAAGCCATTTGCCGGAGGCGGCTGGAAAAGCGTATACCGTGTTGGCAGTGCAGAAGATTTCTACCAGAAACACAGTGAAACAGGCAGGCTCGTTATGCTCCTCCAGGAGGAGATTGTGTTCGATGAATATTATAGGTGCTACTGCATAGGAGGCAAATATGTTCGCATCATGCCCTATGAGCCGCGCAATCCACACCATTTGCGTTACTCGGCAGGATTTTCTCCTTCGGAAGAAAGAGTTAGGCAAATGGAGCAGATTGTGTTACGTATAAATGCATTTCTCGGATACGATTTCAATACGGTGGAACTGGCAGTCCGGGATGGTATTCCCTATGCCATCGATTTTTGCAACCCTGCACCGGATGCGGAAAAAACCAGCGTTGGCGAAGATAATTTTAACTGGGTAGTGGAAACCGCCGCTACTTATGCAATCCAACGTGCGCTGGATGCCAGGGAGGGTTTGGATAACCTGACCTGGGGTGAATATCTCAAAAAGAGTATTCTTCAAAAACCATTGATGGGCTGATCCCGGCCCGTTCAAACATTGATGATATCCTTATGGCCAACATCAACTATCAGAATTTCACCCTGGGCATTGAAGAAGAGTACATGGTCATTGATCCTGAGACCCGGGACCTGAAAAGTCATGAGCAGAAAATAGTGGTTGAAGGCCAGAAAGTGATCCGGGATAAAGTAAAGGCAGAAATGCACCAGGCCGTAGTTGAAGTCGGAACGGATATCTGCGCAAATATTCATGATGCCTATAAGGATGTCTCCCTGCTTAGGAAGACCATATCACAGATTGCCGGCGACCTCGGCCTTTGGGTTGGCGCATCCGGCACACATCCTTTCAGCCATTGGGAAAGCCAACTCATCACCGACCATGCCCGCTATAATGAAATCGTAAATGAACTCCAGGAAGCCGCTCGCAGTAATTTGATTTTCGGACTGCACGTACATGTTGGAATGGAAAGCCGGGAAATGGCCAACCATATCGCAAATTCCACCCGTTATTTTCTTCCGCATATTTATGCGTTGAGCACCAACTCTCCATTTTGGGAAGGCCGCATCACCGGATACAAATCCTTCCGGACAAAAGTATTTGATAAATTTCCGCGCACCGGCATTCCGGAGTATTTCGAAAGCATTGAAGCATATGAAAGTTTTGTGAAGCTGCTGGTAAAAACCAATTGCATTGACAATGCAAAAAAAATATGGTGGGATCTCCGCGTACATCCTTTTTTTAATACCGTTGAATTCCGGATCTGCGATGTTCCGCTTACGGTGGAGGAAACCATTTGCATTGCTGCTTTATTTCAGGCAATATGTGCCAAGATTTATAAACTCAAGACGCAGAATTTAAACTTCATTATCTATCAGCGCGCGCTGATCAACGAAAACAAATGGCGGGCCAGCCGTTATGGCATTGACGGCCATCTCATCGATTTTGGCAAAGAAGAAGAAGTAAATACGCGCGTGCTGATCTACGAACTGCTCGACTTTATTGATGATGTTGTGGATCCATTGGGAAGCCGGGATGCAATCAGCATCATCCCGAAAATTTTTGAAAGTGGAACAGGGGCCGACCGCCAGCTAAAAGTATATCAGAAAAATGACAGCCTCGTGGACGTTGTAGATTATATCCACGAACAATTTCTTTATGGCTTATGAAAGATTCTCAATCACCAGTGCACTGGCGCCGCCTCCGCCGTTGCAAATTCCTGCCGCACCATACTTAGCTTTTCGGTGATGCAAAATATTGAGCAGGGTAACGATTATCCTTGCACCGCTGCATCCGAGCGGATGACCAAGGGCTACCGCACCGCCGAATACATTTACTTTTGCAGGATCCAGGTTCATGCGTTTTGTGTTTTCAATGCCAACAACTGCAAATGCTTCGTTGAGTTCCCAGTAGTCGATCTGATCCATTTTTAATCCCGCTTTCTTTACAGCCATGGGAACGGCGATGGAAGGTGAGGTCGTGAACCATTCCGGAGCCTGTTCGGCATCTGCATATGAAAGTATTTTTGCGATTGGTTTTATTCCCATCTCCTTTACTTTTTTTTCATTCATCAATACGAGGGCCGCTGCGCCGTCGTTCATCGAACTGGCATTGGCAGCTGTAACGGAACCGTCTTTTTGAAATGCCGGTTTCAGTGTTTGAATTTTTTCAAATTTTACATTGAATGGTTCTTCATCGCGTTCAATAAGAATGGTCTCTCCTTTTTTCTGCAATTCCACCCCAACCACTTCATCCCTGAAACTCCCCTGGTTCCACGCTTCCTGGGCACGCTGATAACTTTGGATGGCAAAATCATCCTGGTCCCCGCGGCTGATGCCGCATACAGAAGCACAAAGCTCGGCGGCGTTCCCCATAGCTCTTCCATCGTAAACATCGGTGAGTCCGTCCTTTGCAAGTCCGTCGATGAACAGCGTGTTCCCGTATTTATTTCCCCATCGCATATTTTCCGCATAGAATGGAACATTGCTCATACTTTCCATTCCTCCGGCAACCACCACTTCAGCATCTCCCAACAATATACTTTGAGTGCCTATTGAAATCGCTTTCATGCCGCTGGCGCAAACCTTATTGATCGTACTGCAAATGACTGAATCAGGCAGGCCGGCGAACCTGGCAGCCTGTCTTGCCGGAGCCTGGCCGAGATTTGCCTGCAATACCGATCCCATCAGGACCTCATGAATCGTTTCGGGAGACAAATGAATTCTTTCCAATGCAGCCCGGATAGCGATAGCGCCCAATCGTGTCGCTGAAAAATCCTTCAACAGCCCTCCAAAACTTCCGATGGGCGTTCTGACAGAAGACACGATATACACTTCTCCTTTCATTTATTCCTTTTCCGCAAGTTAATTTAATTCAACGGTCTCCCGGTTTATCACGGGGAGGTTCAGCAGGCCTGTTTTCGGGTTGAACCGGCCTGGCCGCTTGCGGGGCAGGGCGTGGAGTTTGTTGCGGGACTGACCCTGGCTCATGCTGAGGGGAACCTGCAGGTTCACGCTGCGGAGTTGGTCTTGGTTGTTGTGGAACAGATCTTTGCTGCTGTGGAACAGATCTTTGCTGCTGCGGAACAGATCTTGACTGCTGCCTTGCCGGCCTTTCTGTATGTGCCCTTGGCGTGGGTGCCCCCGGCTGATTTGGTGTTGGCCTGGCTGGATGCGGGGATGCTGTTTGTGGTCTTGCATTCGGAGCAGGAACCGGAGTATGCCTGAAGGGCGGGTTACTCGGAGTTGTCCTCGCGGCTGGTCTCGGAGCGTTGCCGGCTGCCGGTTGAATGTGCCGGTTGTATCCGGGCAAGCTGGCCGGTTTAATCGCCTGAAGCGACCTTACGGTTCTAGGTGCCGGCTTTGCTGAAGACGCCCGGCTAACCGCAGGTCTGTAAATACTCACTTGTCCGTTTTGCAGCTGTCCCCTGCCGGGTCCTGAGGCATCGTGGATAGCTACAGGACGAATCGATGTGTGCGTATATCTCTCCACAGAGCTGGCCTCCGGCCCACGCATATATGCGCCCCTCCCGCCACCAGAATTGACATTGTGAATCACGGTAATATTCCTCACAACCGTAACATTCGTATTGTAATGAACAAAATAATTATTTATGTTGGTCCGGGTTATATAGCCCCGGGGAACAAAGGTCCAATAGTGTGCGGGCGGGCGATAGGAACCCCAGGCCGCACCAATTTCGATGTTCGGCCCGATAGGCGCCCAGCAATAGTCCCCGCCATATTCTCCCCAGGTTACCCAGGCAGGTGCCCAGTCATACCCGGGAATCCACATCCAGCCGTAACTGTCATCATAAAGCCAATTACCATAGTGGAACGGAGCCCAACCCCAGTCATAATCAGAAATCCAGGTCCATCCATCCGGCGTAAACACCCAGTGTCCCGCGCTTCCATAAGGACGAAATCCCGTGCTGACGGAAGTAGGTACCCACACATATCCGTATTGATTATAATTCACCCACGATCCATAAGGCGAAAGCTGGTCGTAAAAAACCTGGAAGCTTACG
>Ga0182024_10000672_pt1 | contig 88774 bp, 58 predicted proteins | sample P32metaG_FD_120480 | JGI IMG/M metagenome (GOLD analysis project Ga0182024, IMG submission 120480) | Permafrost microbial communities from Stordalen Mire, Sweden - P3-2 metaG (Illumina Assembly) | ecosystem: Environmental > Terrestrial > Soil > Wetlands > Permafrost | place: Sweden: Stordalen... | reverse complement strand
TGGAGGTGGCGGGAGTTGAACCCGCGTGCCCCTGGTCTTTGAACACCGCTTCTACCATGTATAGTGTCGCCTTAATCTCGCCGGGGTTATGCCGCGACGCGCGCTTAGACCCCAGCCAGCTCCCGGGTGAAGGTACGGTGCGCAGCCCGCGAGCGGCTCCGCGCACTATGCCTGCTGTCGTCGCAAGCTTCGGCTAGCAGGTGTCGCCGGGCTCGCGTGGCCGCCTTAAGCGGCCATGGGCATTGCTTCGTTGTTGCCTCTTATTGGTTCGAAGGGAGATTTACGAGAGACCTTCGGCTCTCGACAGGGCAGCGGCGCACTCCAACCAAGGGTCGAATCCGGAACACCCCCATAAAGAGAGGATCGGTAAAGTGCGCACCGATCAAAGAACGCGAAGGGTGAATGTGCCGCCGGGCCGCGCTAAACGCAAGAGCCTCCGGACCCGCGCTTGCGTATTGGCCCAAGTGGGCGGCTATCAGTCAATTAACTACATTGACCGGGTGGCCTTCAAGAAACGAGCGGATGTTCCCGGCTGCGAGGTCGATGAGGAGCGAGCGGGCCTCGCGGGTGGCCCAGGCCATGTGCGGTGTGACAATGCAGTTTCGGGCGGTTAGAAGCAGACTGCCGGCCGGGGGCGGTTCGGTCGGCAGGACGTCCAAGCCGGCTCCGGCGATCCGCCCGCTGTTGAGGGCGGCCGCAAGGTCGGTTTCGTTTACGAGGGCACCCCGGCTTGTATTGAGAATTAGCGCGGTCGGCTTCATCCAGCCGATCGTTTCCGAATTTATGAGTTCGCGCGTTTCCGGCGTCAGGGGGCAGTGAAGACTGATCACGTCGCTTGTTCGGATCACTTTCTCAAGTTCCGAGCGGCCGCCCGATCTCTTTGCGACGGCGACCGACATTCCGAAAGATTCGGCGATCCGGGCGACCGCCGAGCCGATATGTCCTCCGCCGATGATGCCCATTCGGCGGCCCGCAAGTTCCACCAGAGAATAATCCCAGTAGCAGAAATCTGGCGCGGCCGACCAGCGGCCCTCGCGCACGGTGCCGTCGTGGTGGCCCGCGTGGTTGGTCAATTCGAGAAGCAGGGCGATCGTGTGCTGGGCGACGGCATTCGTCGCGTATCCCGGCACGTTGGTCACCGGTATTCCGCGGGCCCTTGCGGCCGCGGAATCGACGACGTTGTGACCCGTGGCCAGGACCCCGATGTACCTGAGCCGGGGCAGTTCGGCCAGGGTCGCGGCGTTGAGCGGAGTCTTGTTTGTGAGCAGGATTTCGGCGGGCGCGGAGCGGCTTACGATTTCCGCGGACGGGGTGCGCGGATAACAAACCAGATGGCCCAACGCCTCGAGCGCCGACCAGGAGAGGTCGCCCGGGTTCAACGTATGACCGTCGAGGATGACTATGGAGGCGCTAAATGGATTCGTACTGGCCATTGGAGATCATTTAAGCTCGATCGAGACCTATGGCCAAAGTGGTACTCGAAAACCTCGTCAAGACTTTCCGGGAGAAGAATGGCCCGGAGGTGAGGGCCGTGAATGGCATAAACCTCACGGTCGACGATCACGAATTCATGGTGATCGTCGGCCCTTCGGGCTGCGGAAAATCGACTACGCTGCGGCTTATCGCGGGCCTGGAGGACGCTTCCGCCGGCTCGGTGTCGATCGACGGACGGGTCGTCAACGATGTGCCCCCGAAGGACCGGGACATCGCGATGGTCTTTCAGAACTACGCGCTGTACCCGCATATGTCTGTTTACGAAAACATGGCATTTGGCCTGAAGCTTCGGAAATTTCCGAAGCCGGAGATCGAGGCCCGCGTCCGCGAGGCTGCCTCCCTTCTGGGGCTCGAATCTCACCTCGAGCGCAAGCCAAAGGCACTGTCGGGCGGGCAGCGGCAGCGCGTGGCTGTTGGCCGGGCGATCGTGCGAAAGCCGAAGGTTTTCCTCTTCGATGAGCCGCTCTCCAATCTCGACGCAAAAATGCGGGTCGCGATGCGGATGGAACTCTCGCGCCTGCATGTACGCCTCGGCGCTACGATGATCTACGTCACGCACGACCAGGTCGAAGCGATGACGATGGGCGACCGAATCTGCGTGATGAAGGACGGAGACGTAATGCAGGTAGATCCGCCGCTCGCCCTTTACAACCATCCCAGGAATCAATTCGTCGCGGGTTTCATCGGCAGCCCGCCGATGAATTTATTCCGGGGTCAAATCCGCAGGGTGGGGGACCGGTTCGAGTTTGCCGAAGACGGAGGCACGCCGGATCCGATTCGGTTGGAACTGCCGGCGAACGCGGCGCGGGCCGCGGCGTTACGGGGCGATAGGCCGGTCTTCCTGGGAATCCGGCCGGAGGATCTGAACGAGGCGGATGCAGGAGCGCCTTTGGCGGCCGCGCAGGTCGAGGCGAAGGTCGAACTTTGCGAACCGATGGGCGCAGAAGTCTACCTTCACTTCCGCGGCGGTCCGTCAGGCTTCGTAGCCCGAGTTCGCTCTACCCAGCCTTACAATATCAATCAAACCGTCCGGCTGTCGTTTGACCTTGCCCGTATGCATCTCTTCGACCCGGCAACCGGCGAGGCATTGACTGGCAATGGCTCAGTTTGACCAGCCGAGCCCCTGAACGGCTGTTGCGGAGCTCATTGACCGCCTCTTGGCCGACGCCCTTGAGGGGGAGGCCGGACTGGCGGTCAGATTGGGCTTGCGCAGCTCCAGCCGGGAAGGGGCTCGGCTGGTCAAACGGAGCCACTACCCATTGACCGACTAGGTTGAAACGCCGAGCAGTCCTCGCGTAATCTGAAAATCGGTGTTTCCTCGGGCGATCGCCGCCGGGACGCGGCTTCCCGCCGCTGCAGCCAGCAATGAATCGAGGATCGCTGCCGAATCCTGTTCGGCGTCTCCGGAAAGAAAACCGTCGATTTCATCGGCAGGAATCGCGCCGGAGAGGTCCGCCTCGGCGAACTGCACGATCGGAATGAAGGGATGGCCTGGCTGGGCGCTTCGGTCGACGATTGCCAGGAAGGTCTGGGCTCCGCAGCCGCCGAGCCCGGACAAGTTTTCGATCCGGTGGTCCGTTTCAGTTTCGACAATGTGAAAACCTGGCTGGGTGATCGGCTGTCCATAGGCGAGGGTGGGGCGGGGCGCGGCTGCGCCGATCGTGCGCGATAAAAACTCAGGAGCGTGCAAAAGCCGGCTGCCCTCGGGGAGGAGAATGCCTCCGCCGGCCCCGACGATCCATTGGGCCAATTCGCCGAGTGCGGCAGCCGTCGGCGGGGCCGGCGCCCGGTCGGTGAGAAAGCCGACGGACAGCTTGTCGAGACCGGCGTGTTCGCGCGAGGCGGGCGGCAATTCGGCGAGCCGCTCGGAGAACCAGGCCTCGATTTTCGCGAGCACTTTCTCGATCCCGCCGTCGAGCTGGACGCTCGCCCAGCCAAAGCGAGCCGGGTTGGCGCCTGAATCGGCCAGATGGCGGCGAATGACGTCGTTTGGAATTTTTTCGCATCCGTGCTCCAGGTAAAGCGCGGCTGCGACGCTCGGATGGACGCCGTACGCGCCGTAGGTGCGGCGGAGACGAGCGTACACCGACTCGCCCGCGAAGCCGCAGCCTTCCGTGTGCGCGAGCGCCGCGAAACGGGATAAGCCGTGCGCGTGCCCGATCCCGGAGGCATTTAGGCGTCCCGCCGCCAGGAGCGCGATCTGACTCGAGCAAAGGCTGGCCGCCACGACAAGACCCACGCGATCGCAGGCCCAGCGCCCGTCGGCCGACCGAAACGCCGGGAAAGTCCGGTCCAAAGGCGGCGCAGAACGCGCCAGGGCGAGCGGCTTTCCGTCCGGTGCAGGGCGGGATCGCAGCGATTCAAGCTTGGAGGAGTCCGACTGCTGCCAGTTCCGCCAGATCGAAACCTGGTAATGCCCGGCGTTTTCTCCCTTCGTGCGCCGTCCGGAGGCGACCTCCTGCAGGAGGTCGAAGGTCTGCGCGCAGAGATCGTCCATCGGAGTTCCGTCGAGATACGCGCCGGCGTTCACATCCATCTCGTTGATTAGAAGCTCGTGCCTTCGCGTCGTGGAGGTGACCTTGATCGTGGGCACAAAAGGAAAATTGGTGATCGATCCGTTGCCCGTCGTGAAGCAGATGACCGTGCAGCCGGCCGCCACCTGCCCGGCCACGCTTTCGAGGTCGTTTCCGGGGCTGTCCATGAAATAAAAGCCCGGCAGGCGCATCCGCTCGGCATACTCTATGACGTGATCGATCCGCAGAGCAGGGTCCTTCTTCATCGCGGCTCCAAGCGACTTTAGAAATATATTGTACAGCCCGCGCAGGCGGTTGCCACCGGACGGATTCCCTTCGACCGTGGCCCCGTGCCAGCCGAGGCGCTCCTTGAAGCGGGCCTGTATTTCTAGAAAATGTCGGACCGTCGAAGCGTCCTTCACGTTTGCCAGGATGTAACTTTCAGCCCCCACGAGTTCGTCGGTCTCCGCGAGGTTCACGCCGCCGCCGTAACGAATGAGCTGGCGGCCTACCGCTCCGACAAGAGGATTTGCAGATACGCCCGAAAACCCGTCGGACCCGCCGCATTGGAGCCCCATACGAATACCGGAAAGGGGCACAGGCTCCCGTCTCTGGCTTGAAACCGCGGGGATCCACGCCCGGACGATCGCCTCGGCTTCGGCAAGGGACTGGTCGAGCCCTCCCTTCAATGTGAAGAACCGGTGCGTTAGGGAATCGAGAGGGTAGTCCGCGCCCCTCATGAAGTCGCGAAGGACGGAATTATTGACGGCCTCGTCGCCGCAATCGACGGCGAGGACGGCGCCGACGTTTGGGTGAACCATGAATCCGGCAAGTGTCCGCAGAAGCTCGGCCTGGTTGTTCGGGGGCTCGTTCCCGCCGCCCTCGGTGTGCGCGACGGGGACAATGCCGTCAAATTTGGGATGGGCCTTTGACAGTGGCGCCAGGCGCACGGAAAGCTGGCGGGCGAAGCTCGCCGTGCGCGAGGTCGTGCCCAGAATGACGATCATATTGCGCGTTCCGAATCCGCGGCCACCCGGCCTGCGATAGCCGTCAAACTTCCGCCCTGCGGCATCTGGCGCGGGGTCCACTTGCCGGCCCGGCCGGAACGAGGCTTCGGAGAAGACGAACGTAGAGGCCTTGCTCTCGAAATTCGCATTCGGGGGCAATACAGCTCCTCCGAGATCGCGCTGGGAAAGGATTTCGAGGGTCAGCGGATTGCAAATGACGTCGCCGGGCTCGATGTCACCCAGCGCGACGCCGAACGGTAGGCCCCACGATAGCAGGGCCGAACCCTTCGCGATCGGGCGAACGGCGAAGCGGTGTCCTTCGAGCACGGTGTGGCGCAACGTCCTTGGTACGCCCCCTATCGAGATCACAGTGCCGGCTTCAATCCGGCGAATTGCGATCGCCGCATTGTCGGCGGGCGATGGCAGGCGGCCGACGGCGGATAGTTCCAAGGCGGATGGCATCCCGAAAGACGATGCCCATTTGGGCCCAAAATGCGACCCTGCGGTGACAAACGCCTCAGTAACAAGCACCTCAGGCCTCCAGTATTGAATTTGAATTCAATACTGGAGGCCTGAGGTGTTTGTTATCCGCTGTCCTGCACGATTGCGCCGTTCCGGAATCGGATGATCCGGCTGCAGCGCTGCGCGATCTCGAGGTCGTGGGTCACAAGGACTAGCGTCGTCCCCCGTTCGCGATTGATGCCGAAAATCAGATCGACCATCGCATGCGCCGTATCGCCGTCCAGGTTTCCGGTGGGCTCGTCGCAAAAAAGAATCTTCGGCCGGTTTATGAAAGCCCGGGCGAGGGCCACGCGCTGCTGTTCGCCGCCGGAAAGCTGGACGGGGTAGTGGTCGGATCGCTCCGCGAGGCCGACTCGGGAGAGCAATTCCATGCCCTCTTTTTCATGAATGCGCGACGAGTTGCGATCGGTGGCCGGCCGGAGCTCGATCGGCACGAGGACGTTTTCGAGGGCGGTCAGGGTGGGAATGAGCTGGAAGTTCTGAAAGACAAAGCCCACATGGGCATTGCGCACGCGGGCGCGCCCGTCTTCGTCGAGGCGGTCGAGCGTTTCGCCCGCGAGCATGACCGAGCCGCTCGTTGCGCGATCCAGGCCCGCGCAAAGTCCAAGGAGCGTCGTTTTGCCGCTGCCGCTGGGCCCCACGACCGCCAGGCTCGCGCCTGAGGCGAGCCCAAAGCTCACCTCGTGGAGGACGGTCAGGGGCCCCGCCGCCGTGGGATAGGTCTTGGTCAGCCTCTCGACCTTGAGAATCGTCTGATCGCTCATGCTTGGACGGGGGGAAGTGATTCGGCAGCCGTCCGCGCAGTCCGATCACACCTTCTTGGTTCGGTAAACAAATGAAAGCAGAACCGGGAGGACAACAAGGACAAGGGGCGTTTGCAGCACGAGCCCGGAAATGATGGCTATGGCGAGCGGCTGCAGCATCTGGGACCCGGCTCCCAGGCCAAGGGCGAGCGGCAATAGCGCCAGAATGGCCGCAATCGTTGTCATCAGGATGGGCCGCATCCGGTTTATTCCGGCCTCGATCAGGGCTTGGTGGGGATCGTCTGCCGCGGACATGGATACAAGCTCTGAAACGTAGAAAATGGCCACCTCGCCGGCGATGCCGACAATCATTGTCATTCCCATCATCGAGGAAATATTAAGCTCGGTGTTGGTGATCCACAGGCCGATCGTCACGCCGGACAGCGCCAGGAGAGTCGAAATGAGCATGGACAGCGCGATTGAAAAACGGGCGTAAAGAATAATCAGCAGCAGAAACACGAGCGCTACGGCCGATCCAAAAACGGCCATCAATCCGGCGAAGGCCGACTGCTGGATCGCATAAGTGCCTCCCAGGATGGCGTATACGCCGGGCGATAGCATGCCCGGTTGCGCGAGGACCGCCTTGACATCCCGGATCGTCGATCCGAGATCGCGCCCGCTGATCCTCCCCGTGACGGCGATCATGCGCTTCAAATCGTCCCGCGTGATCTCCGGCTGCCCGACGACAGGCGTGATCTTTGCGACGCGGCCCAGCGGAAAGTAATGGCCGTCCGGCGCGCGCAGTCTGAGGTTGGCGAGATCCTCGGCCGTTCGGCGATACTTTGCGGGAATCCATGCGCGGATTCCGATCAGCTTGGGGTCGTTCTCTATCTTTGTCTCAGCCACGGATCCGCTCAACAAGTCGCTGACCGCCGAGGTGACGCTGTCGGGATCCATCCCCTCGATCGCGGCCTTTGACTTGTCGACCACTATGTTTGATGCGTCGCCGGCAAGGACGATTCCGTTGAGAACATCGACGACGCCCGGAATCTTGCCAATTGAATCGGCGACATGGGCCGCCGCCGCCTGCAATTGATCGCTGTCGTCCGAGTACAGCTTGATCTCAATCGGCTGCGGGACGGCTGTGAGGTCCCCGATCAAATCCTCCATGAGGAGCGCGAGCTCGACATCAAGCCCGGGAACCTCCTTTTCGATGCGTCCCCGCACCTCGTCCATGACGTCGTCGATCGAACGGCGCGGCAGGGGCTTCAGGCGCACAAAGAAATCGCCGGTATTGGCCTCGGTGACTGCAAAGGCTCCGAGTTGGAGCGCCGTGCGCCTGGAATAGGTCTGGACCTCCGGGGTGGTCTTCAGAATCTGCTCGACGTGCCTCAGCAGGCGGTCGGTCTCGGTGAGGGAGGTGCCCGACTCTGCAAGGTAATCGAGTACAAACCCCCCTTCGTCCATGTGCGGCATGAAACCAGAGCCGACGGCGTTATAAGCCGCCCACGCTAGGCCCAGCAACAGAATCACGCCTACGAGGACCAGGACCGGCATCCGCAAAACCAGCCGCATGAGCGCCGTGTATCGACGGTGGAGCCAATCGGTGAAGCGCCCCCCCTCCTTTTGGTTGGCGTCCTTTTCTCCGAGGAATCGATCCGCGAGAATCGGCACGACAAGCCAGGCCACAATGAAGGACACGGCCAGCGCGGCGGCCATCGTCACCGAAAGGGACTTGAAGAAGGATCCTGTCACGCCGGACAGAAAGGCCAGCGGAGCGAAAATGATAATGGTCGAAAGCGACGAGGCGATCAGCGGTTGCGTGAACTCGCCCGCGGCGGACCACACCGCGCCCTGGTGCGGGCCGGCGCGGCCGCGCAGCCGCCGGATGATGTGCTCGACCATTACAATTGCGTCGTCGATGATCAGACCGACGGCGGCCGCCATCCCGCCCAGCGTCATGATATTGAACGTGCCGTGCAGCACTTTTAGCACGAGTACGGTCGCCGCCAGGACGGTCGGAACGCAGATCATTCCGATAAAGGTGATTTTCCCGTTCCTTAAGAACACCAGGAGAACGCCCGCAGCCAGGAATATGCCGACCAAGACCGAGTCGCGCACGCTGTCCGCCGCCCCCGTGATCAATTCGCTCTGGTCGTACCAATTGGCGATCCTGACTCCGGCGGGCATATGGGGCCCGAATTCTCGAATCTTCGCCTTCACGTCCTTCGCGATCTGAACGGTATTGCCGTCCTGCTGCTGGAAGACATTGATGATTACCGCGTCGTGGCCGTCGGCGGTGACGCGGATCCATTGCGGGACAGTCTGCATCTCAACTGTCCCGATGTCCGACACCCGGACCACGCCTGTCGAATTTTTCCTCAGGACGGTATCTGCGATCTGGCGCTCATCCTTGAGCCGATTGTCGACCAATGCGAGGTAGAGCTTGTCATGGTCCTCCAATCGGCCCACTGCGCTGATCGTGTTGGCCGACGAAAGCGCCTTGCTGACATCGCCGAGGGTCAGCCCATGCGCCTCGAGCCGGTCCGGGTCGATCAGCACGTGGTACTCGGCTTCAGCTCCGCCCTGCACACCCACTTTTCGGACACCCGCAATTGTGGAAAGCAGCGGGCGCAATTGGTAGTACGCAACGTCGCGAAGCTGCACGAGAGAAAGCCGATCCGAAGTGAGGCTATAGGCGATCGACGGAAAGACCGTGGTATCCATGCGGTTCACCTCGAAACTAGTGCCCTCGGGCAGGGACCCGGCGATCTGGTTGAGCGCCGAACTGACCTGCAGCATGGCCTCGACCATGTCGATGCCCCAATCGAAGTTCACATCGATGTCGCAGGCGCCGCGGCTCGTTGTGGAGCGGATTTCGCGAACCGATGGGACGGACCGGATGGCTTCCTCGGCCGGGATCGTCACCCCGATCATCGTGCTATCGGCGGGCCGGTCGCCCGAGTCGATGTTGACGACGATCCGCGGAAAGTCGACGTGCGGAAACAATGATACCGGAAGCACCAGTGCGGATCCGAGCCCGCCCAGCACAAGAAGCACAATGAGCGAGAGGACGGCGCTCCGATGCGCCTGCATCCAGCGCATCATGCTCACTGCTTGGCCTCCTCCTTGGCTTTGGATTCGTCGGGCTTCTCCGTCTTTCCCGACTCTTCATCGGACTTGCCCCCCTCTTTGGATTCAGCTCCGGCGAGCCTGACGGCCATGCCGTCCTCGAGTTCGTAGTTTCCGACCGTAACCACCGGATCGCCCGGATGAAGGTCCTTCGAAACCACCTCCAGCAAGTCATCCGCGGCGATGCCGACTTCGACCGTGTGCTTGACCGCTTTGCCGTCCTTCACCGTGAATAGGACATTTCCTCCCTCCTCGGGTAGCACCGCGCTGCGAGGGACCACGAGGGCATCCTTGGTTTGCAGCACGATTTCGGCGCGTATGTGCTCGCCCGCCAGCCATCCGCCATCCGCCGGCAACGCAGCCCAGGCATCCGTCGACCCCGAAACCGGATCCACGCTGGCTCCCACCAGGCGGATGGCGGAATCCGCTGCAGCCAGATCGGGGCGGCTCGCCGACGCGAGCGATACCTTTTGGCCGGCCTTGACCCGGGACGAGTCGGCCGCCTCGATCGCCAGATGCGCTTCGAGGTGCGAGGAGCCGCTGATCACGGCAAGGGCTGTGCCCGCGGGAACCATCGCGCCGGTCTGGAAATCGAATTTGGTCACGATTCCGGTCTCCCGCGCCAAAATACGGCCGTCTCCGGCGAGGCCTCGCTGCTCCAAGCTCTTCACCTTTATCGCCGCGTCTTCGGCGGCCTGCTGCGCTGACAACAATTCCTGGCTGGCGGCGAGCCTCAGATCGAATCGCTTTTGGACGCCGGCCAGCGCCTTTTGAGCCAGGGTCAAATCGGCCCGTGAGGTGTCGAACAGCAGCTGCGCGTCCGCAGTCGGCGACACTTCCAAAACGAGATCTCCCGCCGCCACGCGCGACCCGACGCTTACCGCGGCGTTTTTGACGGTGCAGTCGTAGGCAAGCGTCACAACCTGGTTGCCCGCCGGCGTCGCCTCTGCGACTCCGTAGGCTGCTAGGGTCTCGCTGATCGGCTGCTGCTTCGCAGCCGCCGTCTCGATTTCCGCAGTCGGCTTGGCTTCCTCTTCGGCCTCGGACGAGCCGCCTCGCCCAAACCAATACCAAGCCCCCAGGGCGACGGCGACGATCAGCACGACCAAGACGAGTTTTTTCATAAGCGTATGAGCCTTAGGGTTGCGTTCGATTCAGCAGTGGGCGGCCCGTGGCGATCTCCAAGGCGACTTCCAGCTCGAGCACCTCCTGCTGAAGCTGGCTTTGTTGCATCTGGCGTGCGGCCAGCGCAGATTGGGCGTCCCTAAGGGCTTGATCTTCGGCGTCGCCAGTCTTGAAGGCGGCCTCCATTGAGGCCGCCAGCTTTTCCAGATCCGGCAGCGACGCGGCGGTTGTGCGCATCTGTGCACGCGCATTCGCCAATTCCGCCAGAATCTCGCCGACCTGCGATCGCGCTTCGGCCACCCGGGCGACATATTCATCAAAAAGTTGCTGCCGCGTCGCCTTTCCGGCCGCGACCTGGGCTTGGTTTCGGTCAAAAATCGGAATATCGACGGTCACTGCGCGGCCCCAAACGTAAATCGGCGGAACCGACGTGTCGCGCGCCCGGACAAGGCCAAGCCCGATCTTCGGAAACTGCGCCTTGACGGCGGCTCGGAGGCTCGCGTCCTCGCTTTCGTAGCCGTAATGGAGAGCCACTAGGTCGAGCCGGCGGTCTTCCAGGCCCTTGAGCAGCTCCGATTCGGTCGCTTCGCCCGCAAGTTCGGGAAATGCCGGACCCGCCTTGAGCCGGACTTTTTCGTCCTCCCGAAGCCCCAAGGACAGGTTCAGGGCGGCCCGCTCAGAGTTGATCTGATTCTCCAGGTCAAAAAGGGCATCCTGCGCGGCTGTCCAGGCATCGGTGGCCGTGGTCAGACCTGTCCCCGTCTCTTCGCCGGATTCGTATGCCTTCCTGACGAGCGCTGCGGAATCGGCGAGTTCCGCCTCGATAGTTCGAGCAATCGGTAGGCGCTGCTCGAGGGAAAGGATGCGAAAGGCGCGCAGGCGCGCGTCCTGCGCCGCCTGCCATTCCTGCCAGGCGATTGATAGATCGAGCGACTTCGCGGCGGCCTTGGCCGAGGAGATGTTGTCATGCCGCGTCAGCAGGGCGCTGGTGTCCCAGCTCAGCCCCCAGGTGTATTGCGTCGCGACGGGATACGGATAGGCGTCCGGGCGGTCGATTTCGTAGTTGAATGACGGATTCGGGAGAATGCCTGCCTGCATGACCTGAGCCTGCGCCACGCCGCGCTGATCGCGCAGAGCCCGAAGCTGGGGGCTGACGATCACAACCATCACGGCGATCTCGTCTGGTGAAAAGCCGTCGCGGCCGTCGATGACAACCGGCTTCACCAAAGGGTGGTGGATCTGCGCCGCCGCCACCTTGACCGATTCAATGGGCTGGGGTTGTAGCGACCGTTCGACCGCCGCCTGATCCAAGGGCTGTGAATTGTACGTTGAGCATCCCGCCAGCATGCCGGCCGCGCAAGGCGCGACCAGACTTTGAAAATTGAACTTCATGGGGATGAAAAAGCGGAGGCTGTCATTTGGACAACCATAAGGCGTGAAACGGGGCAAAATCGTTACGGGGAAAACACTGCCTGAACAGCCTAATTCGAAAATGAATAAGATCTGGAACTATGCTCATACGAACGCAGCGGGGCGCCAGACTGGATTGTGCTGAACCGAACGAAATTCATATCGCCATTCGAAGAATCACAATCGCAATCAGGAGTTGGCTTCCAAATCAATTTTTGAGATCGTACCAGATTGACGATTATGGCCACATTATCGGGTTACGGTAAGACGCTACGCCGGATTGGCGTGCAGCTGGCGAACGAAGAATTCATATTAATCCCGCCACCATGTCTCTTATAGGTCCAATCCGGCCTGTATTTGCAGCGGTCGAAGGGCTGTTCGACCGTCTGATTTGCATCCTCGGGGCGGTGACTTTCTCGCAGGTCCCCGAGTTCATCCAGCAGTATCTTCAAAGGCTCGGCGGACATCTCGATGAGGCGCGGAGGCAGTTGGACCAGATTCAAGCTTCTGCGGCCAGTTCCGGGCTCACGCTGGAGCAGTTGACTGCGCACACGGCGGCCGCGAGCGATCCGGCGGTGGCCCGACTCGGCGGAATCCTCAAGGAGGCCGCCGCCCGCGTCGATTCGCTCGCGGCGGCCGAAAACGCGATCCGTCACGCCTCGATTCTGGAGCGGCCCTTTGTGTTCCTAGGCCATCTGGATCCCGAGATCGCCCGCGCCACCTGGGGCATCTTCAAACCGGCATTGCCGACGACCGCCGAAGGTCTGATCTACTCTCTTGTCGGCATCCTGGTGTTTTTCGGAGGGTATCATTTCTGCGTCCGCCGCCCGATCGGGCGCGCCTGGCGGGCGCGGGCCGCGCGAAGGGCGCAGTCCGGTGCCGCGGCTCCGATTCGATGAGCCATTTGCCGCTGCATGCGGCGGGTCAGGGTGCTCCCGACTAAGGATTGCATTCAACCGCACTCTGCGGACACATTCGATAGCCATCCATGCCTGATGTCCTGACCGTCAATCTCGCAGAGCGCGCGTACCCGATTTCGTTCGGGGCCGACTTGAGCGCGCCGATCCGGACAAAAATTGCGGAATTGGATGCCGCGGGGCGAAAGCTCGCGGTCGTGACGGATCTCAATATCCAAAAGCGACAGGGGCCCGCGTTGGGCGCGCTTTTCGGCGGCGCGCCGACATGGGCGGTTGCCGCGGGCGAGGAGTCGAAATCGCTCGCGGAACTGGGCCGTGTCCTCGATTTTCTTGCCGAACTCCGGCTCGATCGCACAAGCGTGCTCATCGCTTTCGGCGGAGGGGTTGTCGGGGACCTGGCTGGATTTGCGGCTGCGAGCTACTTGCGCGGCATCGATTATATTCAGGTCCCCACAACGCTTTTGGCGATGGTTGACAGCTCGGTCGGAGGAAAGACCGGCATCAATCTTCGCGCGGGAAAAAACCTGGCGGGGGCCTTCCATCAACCGAGGGACGTCTTTGTCTCGACGGGCTTTCTTTCGACGCTGCCGCCGCGAGAGTTTGCGGCGGGAACAGCCGAAGTGATCAAGTACGGGCTGCTCGGCGACACGGCGCTTTTGTCCGAACTTGAGTCGGCCCCGTTGAAGCCCACGAGCGAAAACCTGGCCTCCGTGATCCGTCGCTGTTGCGCGGCGAAGGCGCGCATTGTGGAGTCGGACGAGCGGGAGCTCGCTCCGGAAGGGGGGCGGGCGCTTCTCAACCTCGGGCACACGTTTGCCCACGCCATCGAAAATGCCGCGGGCTACGGCGAGTACTTGCATGGGGAGGCCGTCGCGATCGGACTTTGCGCGGCAACCCGGCTGTCGCAGAAACTCGGGATGCTGAAAGCGGCGGACACGTTCCGTGTCGAGGCGCTTCTGGTTGGGCACGCGCTCCCGATCCGGTTGCATTCTCCGCTTCCGCTCGGCGGCCTTTTGGAAGCGATGGGCAAGGACAAAAAGTCGCGCTCCGGAGCGCAGCGATTCATCGTGATGAATTCGCTGGGCAGCGCCGAAGTCCGCAGCGGTATCGCCTCCGAGCTTGTGGAATCGAGCTTAAGGGAGATCGGAGGCAAGTGAAAGGGGTCAGGCTGGAATCAGTTGTGTCGGGAGGTTTTTTCCTTCAGTATCCCGACCTTCACGCAATCCCAATAGCGAAAATTCATGTCCGCAGTCGATGAAGGCATAGTCCGCGAATACTTCGAGCAGAACGGCTTCTTCGTGCGGCAAGTGCGCAAGTACCAGGTCCAGGCGCGGAAGAAAACAAGCGACGAGGAGATCGATCTTCTCGTCCATAATCCCGCTTGGCGGCCCGGCGGCCGGAAGCCGGACTTTTTTCTTTTCGCAAATGAGATGCCTTTCGTCCACCGCGCGATCGTCGCGGTCAAACCGTGGCATACCGACGTTTTCACTCCGGCCCTGCTTCGGGGTTCGCCCGAGAAAATATTCAGCTTTTTGGAGGAGAATGTGCTCAAGGAGGTGACCCGTCTGTTTGCAGCTGAAGCGGGCGGATCGGGCGACGATAAGCCCACAAAGGTGCTTGTTCTTCCGGCGCTTCCGACTGCGGAGCCTTTCCGCTCCCAGAGTGTCCAACTGCTCAAGGCCCGCGGGGTCGATGCAATTATCTCGTTTCGCGCAATGCTCCTCGACTTGGTCGACAAAGTGGAGACGAACCGCAGCTACGGAAAGAGCGATGCGCTCCAGGTGATCCGCATCCTGAAGAATTACGATCTGCTCAGGGACACCCAGCTTGACTTGCCGACGGGGGAACGCTCCGGCCGTCTCCGCGCCGAGGCGTCGCGGGGCGCGAACGCGCCCGCAGTCTGACATGGCCGGATTCCAAGTTGCGCAAGAGTTTCGGATTCGGGCCGCCATCCGCCCGCTTAGATCCCCAATTTGTTGAGAATTCCCCAATGCCGACCTCCGTTCATCCCACCGCAATCGTCGAGGAAGGGGCCCGACTCGGAGCCGACTGCCAGATTCACGCCTATGCCATCGTGCGGCGCTGGGCGACCCTCGGAGATGGAGTTGTCGTCCATCCGTTTGCCGTCGTGGGCGGCGACCCCCAGGACCTCAAATTCGACGGGGTTTCGCCATCTTACGCGCGCGTGGGGGCCCGCACGCGCATCCGAGAGAATGTGACCATCAACCGGGGCACGCACCGCGATTCCGTTACAACGGTCGGCTCGGACTGCCTGCTCATGGCGGGGTGCCATGTCGCGCATGACTGCACGGTCGGCAATGACGTCGTCATCGCAAACGCCGTCCTTCTCGCAGGCCACGTGACCGTGGGCGACCATGCCGTGCTCGGGGGCGGCGGGATGTTCCACCAGTTCATTCGAATTGGCGAGGGGACCATTGCGAGCGGCGGAAGCCGGATGACGCTGGACATTCCGCCGTTTTCCATGGTGGCCGAGCGAAATGAGGCCATAGGGCCCAATCTCGTGGGCTTGAGGCGAAGCGGATTTTCCCGGGACGCGATTCGCGAGATCAAAGATGCGTTTCGAGCCGTGTACGGCAGCGTGGCCAACCGCCGGGAGGCGGCCGCGGCCGCGCTGTCCAGCGGGGCCTATCAAACCGCCGAAGCGCGGCGTTTCTTCGAGTTTTTTCTCACCGGTGAGCGGGGATTCGTCCGGCTCCGCCATGATGCGGCTGCAAAAGAGCAGGAGGAATGAAGAGGCGACTCGCGATCACCTGCGGCGATCCGGCCGGGGTTGGACCTGAAATAATCGCGGCGTGGCTCGCCGCCAACCGGTCCGAGGCGGAGGAGTTCGCCGTGATAGGCCCCGAGCGGTGGCTGGACGGGCTGCCGGGGGCTTCAGAGAAGATCCCGGTGGGACTTCCAGGATTCGAATCGGCGCCGGGCCGGCCGGATGGGGACGGAGCCCTTGTCGCCTGGGCCGCGCTGGAGAGGGCGGCCGAGGGATGCCGGGCGGGATCGTTCGACGGCGTGGTCACGGGTCCGGTCAGCAAGGAGCGCCTCGCTTCGATTGGCTGGAAGTTTCCCGGGCAGACCGAGTTTTTCGCCGCAAGGTGGGGCGGCAAACCCGTCATGGCTTTTTGCGGGGGGCGGCTGAGGGTCGTCCTTTTGACTTGGCACATCCCGCTGCGCGCGGTCGGAGCGGAATTGAGCATTGAAAACTTCACCCGCACTATCTGCGCGGCGGACGAGCTAGTCCGGGCCGATGAATCGGAGGGGTCAGTCCATTCAGGCAACGGACCGGAACGGCCCGCAAGAGCGCCGGTTCGAATCGGAGTTTGCGGACTCAATCCACATGCCGGCGAGGCGGGGCTCATCGGCCGGGAGGAGATCGAACTGATTGATCCCATGCTCGATTCATTGAGACCCCGGTTTCCGGGGCTATCCCGCGCCGAGCCGGGTGACACCCTGTTCGCCCGTCAGTTGCGCGGAGAGTTCGATGTCGGGGTCGCATTGTACCACGACCAGGGGCTCGCTCCATTAAAGGCGGTTGATTTCGACGAATCGGTGAACGTGACGCTCAATCTGCCATTTGTCCGGACAAGCCCCGACCACGGAACGGCGTTTTCGATCGCTGGGCAGGGCCGGGCCAACGCCCGCAGCTTCACAAACGCGGTCGCCGTGGCGCGCAGACTGCTTCATTTCCGCGCTGTCCGGGCCGAAGCCAAATGACCTGCGCCACCCCCATTCTTGCTATAATTCGGAGTTGTCATCCTTTTTGTTTGGGATGATACCCCCTCTCGCCTAATCACCATTACACAAGCTCATTGATGGCCAATTCGTTTTCTCCCGCCCCAGGCGGCGGCAACCGTTCCGGACAATATCAGCGTCGCAATCTCGATCCGTTCGCGGCCATCCGGCGCAATCACCGAATCAAGGTCCCGCAGGTGCGCGTCATCTCGCCCGAGGGCAAGCAGCTCGGGATCCTGGACACGCCAAAGGCCATCAATCTCGCGCTTGAAGTCGGACTCGACCTGGTCGAGGTGGCTCCGAACGCGCAGCCTCCCGTTTGCCGGATCATGGACTTTGGCAAGTACGTCTACGAGGAGCAGAAAAAGCATTCCCACGCGAAGACGACCGCCAGCAAGATCAAGGAGATCGAATTCAGCGCGCGCATCGAGGTGAACGATTTTCACACCAAGCTCCGCCACGCCGAGGAATTCCTTGGCCACGGCAACAAGGTGAAGCTGCGCCTCAAGTTCCGCGGCCGCGAGATGGCGCACACGGAGATCGGTTTCGAGGTCATCAAACGCGCCGTCGCGGAACTCGCGAACATGGGGCATCCCGACGCGGATCCGAAACTCATCGGGCGAAATATCCATGTGATGCTGACTCCGCTGCCGCCCAACAAGCGCAAGGCGAAGTTCATGATCGACGGGGCCGGTACCGCGCCGCCCGAACCGGGTTCGGGCGCCTGAGGAAATCACCGTGATGGAGCGGGCGGGCTTTCGTTGCGCCGTTTACGGCCTGCTCTTCATCTTGGCGGTTCAACCGGCCCGGACGGCGCCGATTCCGGTCATTCACCTGAATGACTCGAGCTACGTCAGCGCCGTTGACGCGGCGGCGCGCCTGGGGCTGCGAATGAGCTGGACCACCAGCGGGGCCGCGAACGCCCGGCCTGGGCTTGTCCTTTTCGGCGCGGAGCATCGGGTGGTTCTCATCGGAGAGAGCCGTGATACCCAGGTGGACGGGCTCCGTGTATTTTTCGGGGAACCGATCCTTATCCGGGGCGGGCGTTTTTACATCAGCCTTTTGGACTATCAGGGCCGCTTGACGCCCTTCATCCGGCCGGAGTTGTGCGGCCCCGCCCCAGGGCACCCGCGGGTGATCGCGATAGATCCCGGGCACGGCGGGACCGACAACGGAATGCAAAACCCGAGATTGGCCCTCAAGGAGAAGGTATATACGCTGGATGTGGCGCTCGAACTCAGGAAGCTCCTCGAGGCCGCGGGATACCGGGTCGTCATGACGCGCACTTCGGATAAAAATGTCGAATTGCCGATGCGGGCCGAAATCGCGAACACGCAGGGCGCCGATCTATTTGTCAGCATTCATTTCAACGCGGGTGCGCCGAGCGACACCCGGACGCGCGGCACGGAGGTATTCACCTTCACGCTTCCATCCCAGCGCTCGGACGAATCTTGGAGCGGTCGCAAAGATGACCGCGAAACCGCGTCTCCGGTCAATCGCTTCGATGCGTGGAGCCAGGTGCTCGCCGAATGCATTCATCGGCAAGTTCTTGGCTCATTGCACACGGAAGACCGCGGTCAGAAGACGAAGCATCTGGCGGCGCTTCGCGGACTGAACTGTCCGGCGATCCTCGTCGAATCGGCGTTCCTTTCAAATGACGCGGAGGGAGCGCTCGTCGCGACCCCGGCTTTCCGAACGCGCCTCGCGGAGGCGCTGCTCGCGGGCATCCGCGACTACTCGGCCGAACTGGACCGGCTTCAGCCGGCGCCGGCTTCCCCATCCCATCCGCAGCGCCCATGAAATCAAACCCGGCGCACGCTGCACCAGCCCATTTCCTGATTTGACGAAAGGGAACGCGCTCTCGTCAAATCAACACCCCGCCCGCAATTTCGTCTTAGGCACAAGAATCAACACGTCATGAGATCATCCGCCTTTATCCGCCCCGTCCTTATTGCGGCCTGCCTTGCGGCCACAACGGGCCTCCGCGCCTGGAACTATCCAGGCCACAGGATCGTGAATGAGCTTGCACTCGCTTCGCTCCCGGGCGACTTCCCGGCTTGGGTCCATACGCCCGAAAACGCGGAGCGGGTCGCGTTCCTCGCCGGGGAACCCGACCGGTGGCGCAACACCCATGCGGAGCTGCTCCAGCACTACAATGGGCTCGACCATTACATCGACCTCGAGGAAATCGGTTATGCCGGCATGGACGTGGCGACCCTTGCGCAATTCCGGTACGATTTTGTGGTTCAGTTTTCCGCGGGGCGCGCAGCCCATCTGAGCCTGTTTCCGGCCCCGGATCCCGAAAAGGACAAGGCGGCCGGGCACCCCGGGAACGAGGACCACTCCCTCGAGTACCCGGGATTTCTGCCCTGGGCGATCGCCGAGTATTACGCAAAGATCCAGTCGGCATTTTCCTATTTGAAGGCATTTGAGGCGGCGGGCACTCCCGAGGAGGTTGCCAATGCCAGGGCCAATATCATATATATGATGGGTGTCATGGGCCACTATGTCGGCGACGGCGCCCAGCCGCTGCACACGACCATCCACCACCACGGCTGGGTCGGCCCGAATCCGGAGGGCTATTCGACCCAGTACGGATTTCACTCCTGGATCGACGGCGGCTTCATCGCAAAAGCGGGAATTACAGAAACGGAGATTGAGCCGAAGGTCGTGTCCGCGCGCACGATCGACGTTGCGGCGCGCCAGGACGGGCGCGATCCGATCTTCGTCGCCGCTGTGGATTACCTCGTCGGAAGCAACAAACTGGTCGAGCCCCTGTATCGCCTGGAGAAGGAGAAGAAGCTAGAGGGCCCCGGCCCGGACAGCGCCGAGGGGCGCGCATTCATCGATGCGCAGTTGCTTCGGGGCGGGGAGATGCTCGGCTCCCTTTGGCTGACCGCATGGCGCCAAGCAGCCCCCGACACCTATTTGCGGGCGGATCTCCTCAAACGGCAGGAAAAGCAGCCGGCGAAGTGACGGGTTAGGCCGGGCTCAGAACGCCGACGGCCCGCGAGGGCTCAAACCAATCGGACGGCGCGGCGTCGGGTGCGAACTCCGGGCAGGCCTCGGCCAGCAACGTGCGAAGCTTCTCACGGGCCCGCGCGATCCGGCTCTTGACAGTCCCCGGATTGATCCCGAGTTCAACGGCGATTTCCTCGTAGGACCGATCCTGCAGGACGCGCAGGGCCAGGATTCGACGGTGCGCCGGATCGAGTTTTTCAAGGCACGCCGCAACCAGGTTCGAGAATTCCTCGCGCGAGCTTTCCCGCGAGGGATCGGGCGCGTCGGCGGCGAGAAGATCCGCCACCGTGGCGTCGCCCTCAAGGCCGACAGGGCATTCGAGGGATAGCGTCGCATGGCGCTTTCGCCGGAAAAAGTACCAGTACCGGTTTCGGGCGAGATTGAGCGCTATCCGATGCAGCCAGGTTGCGAGTGACGATTCGCCGCGGAAGCGCGACAGGTTCAGGTGCGCGCGAACGAAAGTATCCTGGGTGATCTCTTCGGCATCGGCATGATTGTGCAGTAGGTCCTGCGCGACGGCGAAGATCTTCGCCTTATGACGGCGCACGATCTCGACGAAGGCCGCCTCGTCTCCTCCTACGTATCGATGGACTAGCTGCATATCCGTCACTGCTTCCAACGACTCCGAGGCATCTATATATCCGATTTGAATGTTCATATGGCAGACCTGGTTGAAGTTTTAGGCTTCTTTAGAACCTCAATTCGTGCCAGCTCGACCACAAATCGCCTAACCTATTATAGCATAATAACTAAAAATTACCCCCTCCTTCTTCCCAGTCGTTTCGAGGGCCGATTTTCGTGCAGAATGCACGCTATTCATGCTTATTCTTGAGATAATGCACGATCCCCCGGCCCCCGGTACTCCGCGCGATTTGGTGTCCCGCAGAACCCGATCCCATCGGCCGTATGTTTCGCATTAGAAACGACTCTGCGACATTATTGCGGCATGCGGCGTGCTTTGTGCGATGGGACTTGACTGAAGCTTCGCCCTTGGGTTCATCCTTCAGTGCCAGTTTAAGTTCTGTCCATGGCCTACACACAGCCATGACCACTCCAACACACCGATTGCTATGAAAATATTCAGATTGGGCTCGTTATCCGTCGGATTTGCGTCGTTTATTCTCTCCCTGGCCCTGTCGCCAGTTGTCTTCGGGCAGGGCGTGACAACTGCGATCATAAGCGGAACCGTTCTAAATAAGCAGGGCCAGACCGTCCCCGGGGCCACTGTTACCGCTTTACTCTCTGATTCGGGCACACGCGCAACCGCGATTTCCCGTGAAAACGGAGAGTACACGATTGTCGGTCTCCGCCCTGGCGGCCCGTACATGCTTTCCGCTTCGGCAAATGGAATGACGGCTGAGGCCCCGGCGGGAATCTTTCTCGAGGCCGGCCAGCAATATTCCGGAAACGACACCCAGCTGATCCTTTCCTCCGAGGTTGTGACGATGGCGGCGGTCAGCGTCGAATCGTCCAAGGACACGACATTCAACGCCGCCGCGATGAGCAATGCCACGAACCTCGGCTACCAGGATGTCGCACAAATCGCCTCCGTCCGCCGCGACGTCCAGGATATCCAAAACATGGATCCCCGGGCCGTGGTCATGCAGGTCGGCACGACCGATTCCCAGTATACGGTCAGCTTCGACGGACAGAATCCGCGCGAGAATCTGTTCCTGATCGACGGCGTTTCGGCGAACGACAACTTCGGCCTCAATTCCAACGGTTACGCCGGCTTCCGCAGTCCGCTCCCCTTCGACTGGATCCAGGGCATAACGATCGATGTGAACCCGTACGACCTTATCTATGAGGGATTCTCGGGCGGCGTCACCAATGCGACGACGATGAGCGGAACCAACACCTTTCACGGATCGATTTACGAATTCTACACGGGGACCAATTTCCGCGGGCCCGATCCGGTGGTCGGGGCGCTCGGCGCCCATGAGGCGGTGAACGAGCACACGACCGGAATCACGCTCGGCGGCCCGATCATCAAGAACAAGCTCTTCTTCTTCGTCGGCTATGAGGCGTTCCGCGAAATTGCCGCGCCCCCCGCGCAGGAATTCCTGCCGAATAACAGCGGTGGCGTCATCAGCCAGATTGTCGCGGCCACGGAGACGAACTACAACTTCAACCCGGGAACGCTGATCGCGACCAATCACGTCTGGGACCAGAATTTCATCGGCAAGATCGATTGGAACATCAGCGACTCCCAGAAATTCTCATTCACATTCCGGCACACGGCCGGCGAGGCGCCGAATTTCTATAATTACACGAGTTCCTTCGAGACCTCGCTCAGCAGTTCCTGGTACAACACCTTCCGCACGGACCAATCCTACACGGCCAAGTTGAACAGCGACTGGAGCGCGTACATCCCCAATTTCCATACGGAGATCGAAGCCACATACAGGCGGTATGATGGCACGGCAGCACTCAATGGAGCCGATTTTCCATCGGTCATAATCAACGGCGTACCCGGTACGAGCCTCCAAAACGGTTCGGCGCCGTACACTCTCTACCTGGGCCAGTACTATGCTTACCAGGACAACAACATCTACACCTGGGAGCAGGAAGAGCACGCCTACGGCGAATACTCGACCGGCAACCACACGATCAAGTTCGGAGTGGAAGCCGAGCGGGACAGCTACACCGACACGTTCATTCCAAATATCCTGGGCACGTACGAATTCGACACCGTGGCGGAATACCTCGCCGGCACCCCGACTTATTCCACCCAGGAAACGCCGTATCCGGGCTACACTCTGGGTTCCGACGTGTCGCATTACTACACGCTGACCCTATCCCCTCTCATCGAGGACACGTGGCACCCGGACAGCAATCTCTCGATAATGGGAGGGCTCCGCCTCGATTATCCCTACGAACCCCAGGATCCTCCCTACAGCTTATTGTTCAACAACACCTACGGTTATAAGAACAGTACGAACGGAAATGGGAATTATGTATGGTCGCCGCGCATCGCATTCAATTACCAGCTCCCGACAACATCCAACGGACTTAAAACCCAGGTCCATGGCGGCGCCGGGCTCATTGTCGGCTCATTCCCCATCGTATGGTATGAAAATTCGTTCAATAACGCCGGGCAATTGAACACCGCGACCGCCGGCAGCACGTCCTCATCCGCTTCAACCAGCACACTTGTAGGCGCGGCGGGCAGGCCGAATGCGGGTCAACCTTATATCTTCAATGGGATCAATTCTCCTACCCTCACGAACTACGTGGCGGCTTCCTCGTCTGTTCCGAGTTTCGACGTCACCGATCCGAAATTCACGATGCCGTCGAATTGGAAGGAGAATCTCGCGATCGACCGCGACCTGCCGTGGTGGAAAATGATCCTCACATTGAATGTCGATGACATGCAGGTGAACAAGGACGTCTTTCTCGAACAGCTCAATTACAAGACGGCCGCGCAAGCAGGCACCGGGCCTGCGTTTTTGCCGGACGGAGCCATTCTGTATGGGGGCAACGTGACGACGGGGCTGGCCTCCAGCACATTTTCGAGCTCGTATCCGCAGGCTGCGTTCTCGGCCATGTATCCGACATCGACATTCAAGGTCGCTTCGCTGTTCAACGGCACCTCGAGTGCTTCGTCGAGCACGCTCGAGGCGAATACGGCAACCGGGCCTGTGTATTACCTGACCAATACGAATAAGGGCGGAGCGCAGGACTATATGATTGATATCCACCGTCCGGTCATCGACGGCTGGGGCTTCGGATTTTCGTATGCCCACACCCATGCGACACAGGTCGATCCATCGCCCTCGTCGGTCGCCTCCTCGGGCTATTCGGACAATTACAACGTCAATCCGAACGACAACATTCCATACCGGTCGCAGTACGCTACCCCGGACAGTTTCCGCGCCGACGTAACGAAGCAATTCAAGTTCTTCCATATGAAGCATTCGGAAACGGAAATATCCCTGCAATACATCGTCCAGACCGGCCAGGCCTATAGCTACGTGTTCAAGGGAGACGGCGACGGAAGAGGCATAGGCGACACGAGCCTCATGTATGTGCCGACGGGCCCCAGCGACCCGAATGTGGAGTGGGCCAACCCGACGGACGAAGCCAACTTCTTCGCCTGGCTCGCCGAGCCCACGAATCATAAGCTCGCTGCCTATGCCGGCCAGATCACGCCGCGCAACGAATTCTACGCGCCGTGGCAGAGGACCCTTAACGTGCACGTAGAGCAGAACGTTCCGATCTGGGGCGACAGCTATGTCACACTATTTGCCGACTGCTACGATTTCGGCAACCTGCTGGACAAGAATTGGGGCGTGGTCGACGACTGGGACCCTTCGTTTGAATCCAGGACGGTTGTCGGAACCTCATTCGATCCTTCCGGGAACGGCGGCAAGGGCGCCTATGTTTATGCCTTTAATAACGGAACGGTGACCAATCCGACGATTTTTTCGGATATGTCCCGGTGGGCCATCCAGGTCGGCGCAAAGCTGAAGTTCTGAAGCGGCCTCCAACTTCCCGTTCGATTTCAGCGGCCGCCCTTCACCGGGGCGGCCGCTTTTGGCTTTCCGAATCGGAAAGCCAACCCGCCGAAGGCGGGTCCGTCTGCCTGCTGGCAGCCGCATTGGTCGCGGCGGCACTCGCGGCTTACTGGGGAAGCTTTTCGGGCCCCTTTCTTCACGACGATGCCGGCAGCATCGTTGGAAACCAGACGATACGGCATTTTTCGTCAGCACTTTTTCCGCCGTCGGGAGGCCTTCCTGTAAGCGGCAGGCCGGTGCTGAACCTGACGTTCGCGATCAACTACGCGATCAGCGGGACCGCCGTTTGGAGCTATCACGCGCTAAACCTGCTGATCCATGTTCTTGCGGGACTGGCTCTTTTCGGATTCGTCCGAAGGACGCTTTCGAGCGCCGTCCTCGCATTTGCAATTGCGCTGCTGTGGGTGATTCACCCGCTCCAAACGGAGTCGGTGACCTATCTGAGCCAGCGGGCGGAGTCTTTGATGGGGCTTTTTTACCTACTCACGCTCTACTTCTTCATCCGGGGAGCCCAGAACGGAGGCGGCGGAGCGGGCCGGGCCAAGTGGTACGCTCTTTCCGTCCTTGCCTGCCTCCTGGGCATGGGGACGAAGGAGGTCATGGTCACCGCCCCCGTCGTTGTTTTCCTGTACGATCGAGCATTCTTAAGCGGCACTTTCTCTGAGGCGTGGCGCCGGCACCGCGGTTTTTATCTCTGGCTGGCTTCAACCTGGCTGTTCCTTGCTTATCTCGTTGCCAGCGGCTTCAGCCGCGGCGGCACGGCCGGATTTGAAACCACAGTGCAGTGGTGGGCTTACGCGTACACCCAATTCCGCGCCGTGGCGGATTATCTTCGGCTCTGCTTCTGGCCCTTTCCGCTGACGATCGACTACGGCTTGGTGTTGGGCGGTCCGCCGTTCGCCATGGTCTGCGACGCCGCGTTGATCATCGGACTGGTGGCCGCATCGGCGGTCCTCCTTTGGCGAAATTCCCCGTTCGGATTCCTCGGCGCCTCGTTTTTCCTGATACTTGCGCCGAGTTCGAGCGTAGTCCCCGTGGCCACCGAGATCATTGCCGAACACCGGGCCTACCTTTCTCTCGCCGCGGTGATTGCCGCGGTTGTCTGCGGTGTCCACGCGGGTTGGCGGGCTTTCGGCTCCAGAAGAGGCGCCGGGCCCGCCCTATTTTTGGGCCTGTCGGTGCTTGCCTTGGTCGCCATTGCCTTGGGGATTGCGACGAATCGCCGCAACACGGTTTACCAGAGCGTTCTTGCGCTGTGGACCGACGCCGTCGCAAAGACGCCGTGGAACGCCGGGGCTCGGAACAACCTGGGCAACGCCCTGGCCGAAAAAGGAAAGTTCCCTGAGGCCATCGCGCAATACGAGGAGGCTTTGAGTCTCAATCCGGGTTTCGACGACCCCCATTACAACCTCGGCAATGCCCTGGCCAAAACAGGGCAGTTGCAGGAGGCGATCGAGCACTACCGAGTGGCGTTGCGGGTGCGTCCAAAGGATGCGGCGATTCGATATGCCTTGGGCGAGGCCTTACGCCGGGTGGGGCAGGATAGCGAGGCGCAGGATCAGTTCGAGGAGGCTTTGAATTGCTCATCCGATTCTGTCGAGGTCTGGTCCGGCCTGGGGAGCGCAATGCTGGATGGCAGACGCTGGGCGGACGCCGCAAAGGCATTCAACAAGGCCTTGCAGTTGAGCCCGGATGATATCGACGCCCTCGTCAACTACGCGGGAGCCTTGGCGCAGCAGGGGCAAAATACTGAAGCGATACAGGCGTTTCAGACCGCGCTTCGCATGGAGCCCAATGCGGCCGACGTGCACAATGACCTCGGCGGGGTCCTTGCGCAGGACGGCCGGCTGGCCCAGGCAAAGGAGGAGTTCGAGCACGCGCTTCGGCTCAAGCCGGACTACCCGGAAGCGCGCGAGAATCTGGAAAGGGTCGACCGGATGATCGGCGCCCGGCCCGGTCAATGAATACATTTCGCCCATCGTCCCAAACGGGCTTGGCCTCTTTCAAGGGGCGCGCCATCCCGGCTCTGGTCATCGCCGTGGCCGCGGCGTGGGTATATTGGCCGGCACTTCGCGGCTCATGGATCTGGGACGATGGATTGGAGGTGGCCGCCAATCCAGTCATCCAAGGCTCCGGAGGATGGTGGAGGGCGTGGGTGGCGCCGTACGGAATGGATTATCTGCCGCTAAAGAGCACCCTGCAATGGGCCCAGTGGCATCTTTGGAGCGCTCATGTCATCGGCTATCACGCCTCAAATCTGGCGCTCCATATTTGCGGCGCACTCCTTCTATGGCGGTTGCTCGAAAGGATGGGAGCCGGGCTGCCCTGGATCGCCGGCTTGCTCTTCGCGATCCACCCCATGGCGGTCGAATCGGTGGCGTGGATTTCCGAGTTCAAGAACACGCTTTCTTTCCCCGCCATCCTGCTGGCGATGCTGGCTTATATGGACTGGGATGCCATCCCGCGCACGCGGTCCTATCTTCTTTCGCTGCTCTGGTTCACGGTGGCTATGCTCTGCAAGACCTCGGTCGTTCTGTTTCCCGCCTTCCTTCTTATTTTTGCCTGGTGGCGCCGCGGCAGGATCGGCATGCGCGATCTGCGCGCGGCGGCGCCGTTTTTCGCCGTTTCGATTGTTTTGGGGCTTGTGGCGCTCAAGTTTCAATGGGAAAGGGCAATGGGCCTGGCAGATGTTCCAGTAGGGTGGCGGCCGGATTGGGGACAGGCGGGATGGTCCATCCTCGCTTACCTGCGTTCGTGCGTCTTGCCCGTGGATTTGGCGCCTGTTTATGAGCCGTTTCAGGTTTCTCTGCCCGGAGCGTTGCCTTGGCTGATCATCGGGGCCGTGCTGGCATTTTTTTGGACCCGGCGGGCGGGGTGGGGCCGCCACGCCCTCATCGGGTCGGGATGGTTTCTCATCAATTTGGTTCCCGTCGTTGGACTGGTCCCGATCGCCTATCTGCGGGTGTCGCCTCGCGCGGATCACCTGGCCTATCTTTCGCTGGCAGCGGTTGTGGGTGGGGCCGCGGCGGCGTTTGGCGCCCTCTGGAGGCGCGTCGGCGATGTGAAGGCTGCCCGGGCTGCCGCGGCCTGCGCGGCCTTTGCGGCCTGCATTGTTCTGGCTACGGGCACGCGCGCCTACGCCGCCTTGTTCCGGAACGAGGGCGTCTTTTGGAGCGCTGCGGCCAAGCGCGAGCCCGGGGCCTGGCTCGCGCGGAGCAATTGGGGAAGGGTTCTCCTCCGAGAGGGCCATCCGGAAGCGGCGAAAGCCGAATTGCTCGAGGCGGCCCGACTCGAGCCGGACTCGGCCGAAGTGCGCGTGAATCTCGGCGATGCCCTCGGCCGCCTGGGCCATCCGGACGAGGCTGTGGCCGAATATCGGATGGCGGTGAAACTTGCACCGAATTTTGCCGGCGGTCACTACGATCTTGGCCGCGCGCTTCTTCTTTCCGGCAATACGGACGATGCGGCGGATGAATTGCGAACGGCATTGCGCATCGACCCCGGGTATGCGGCGGCCCATAATAATCTGGGCCTTGCCCTGGCGCGTCTCGGCCGCCTGAACGATGCGATCGTCGAATACCGGGCAGCCCTACGATCCAATCCGAACATGCCCGAGGTTCACCTGAATATCGGCAACGCTTGCCTCCGGCTGGACCGGGCGGAGGATGCGGTTGCCGAGTATCGAGCTGCGCTTCGCCTGGATCCAAATTACCCGGCGGCGCATCGAAATCTCGCGACCGCATTGGAGACCTTGGGCCAAATGGACGAAGCCCGCCATGAGCTCGAAGCAGCCTCCGGCTCCCGATGAGAACCGCGGACCGTCAAATCGATCCGGGCCGGACGGGCAAGTGGCGGACAATCGCCTGCGCGTCCGCCGTCACCGCCGCTGTTTTGGCCGTCTATTGGCCCGTATACCGCGCGGGATTCATTTGGGACGACGACGCCCACGTGACCCGGCCGGAGCTCCGCTCCTTGCACGGACTTTGGCGCATCTGGACGGAGATCGGTGCGACCCAGCAGTATTATCCGGTTCTGCACAGCGCATTTTGGTTCGAGCACCGGCTCTGGGGCGATTCCGCCGCGGGCTACCACCTGCTGAATGTTCTTTTGCATGCGACGGCAGCCTGCCTGTTCGCCGCCGTGCTGTACCGGATTTGGAAAAACTTTCCGGCCGCGACTAGTGCGCAACACAAACAGACATTCCTCGCAGCTAGCTGCGAGGTTAAATCGCGGGCCGTTAGGACGCCGCCAGCGGACGGCGTCCAATGGCTGGCGGCGTTTCTCTTTGCATTGCATCCGGTCTGCGTGGAGTCGGTGGCCTGGATATCGGAGCAGAAGAACACGCTCTCGGCCGTGTTTTATCTATTCGCAGCATGGGCATTCCTGGGATGGAGGGGCGACGGCCGCCGCCGGCTCTATTGGCTTGCGACGGCGGCTTATGGGCTCGCCCTGCTCACCAAAAGCGTGACGGCGACCCTGCCCGCGGCTCTTGTCGTCGTCCTATGGTGGCGGGAGGGAAGACTCTCGTGGAAACGTCATGTCCTCCCGCTTGCCCCCTGGCTTGCCGCAGGGGCCTCGGCAGGACTCTTCACCGCATGGATCGAACGGGGGTACATCGGAGCGCAGGGGGCGCAATTCAATTTCAGCGGGGCGCAGCGATTGCTGATCGCCGGGCGGGCCGCCTGCTTTTACCTCGGGAAGCTCGTTTGGCCATCCCATCTGAGCTTTGTCTATCCGCGATGGACGATTGAGGGAGGGGCGCCGCTGCTTTGGCTCTATCCCGCCGCGGTTGCCGCCTCCATCCTGATTCTCGCGTTCGCCGTGCGCGCCCGGGGGCCGCTTGCGGCGGCGCTCTATTTTCTTGGCACGCTTTTTCCTGCCCTGGGCTTTATCAACGTCTATCCTTTCGTTTTTTCATTCGTCGCCGATCATTTTCAGTACCTCGCAAGCCTGGGGGTGTTCGCGCTCGTCGCGGCGGGCTGGGGTATTTGGCATCGCCGGGCTCGCGTGGCATATGTTCCTGCCGCCGCGGCGTCCGCGGTCGTATTGATTCTCGGATTTTTGACGTGGCGGCAGTCCCAAATCTACCGGGATCAGGAGACGCTTTACACGGCGACGCTGGCCGAAAATCCGGATTGCTGGCTCGCCCACGACAACCTGGGCGTCGTGCTCGAGCACACTGGGCGCCCCGCTGAGGCAGTCTTGCATTACCGAGAGGCGCTGCGCTTGAAGCCCGACTATCCCGAGGCCTACAACAACCTCGGCAACGCGCTGGCCCGCATGCGGCGCTGGGACGACGCAGAGGCGCAGTACGCGCAGGCGCTCCGCGTCCGGCCGGGCTTTGCTGTGGCCGAATTGGACTGGGGCAATGCGCTCGGCGATTCGGGACAATATGCCGAGGCCACGGTTCATTATGAGAACGCGATCCGCCTGCATCCCGATTATCCGGATGCGGAATACAGGCTCGCCAATGCCCTGGCGAATTCGGACCGGCTCGCCGATGCGATGGCGCATTATGAGCAGGCGATTCGCCTCCAGCCGGATTATCCGGAGGCCGAGGCCAACCTGGGGCTCGCCTTAGCGACCGTAGGTCAGGTGGAGGAAGGCCTGCCTCACATCGAGAAGGCCCTTCGCTTGAGGCCAGATTATGCCGAAGCGCACACCTATCTCGGTCTCGCCCTCGCGCGTCTGGGCCGGTACGATGCCGCTGTCATCGAATACAGAGCCGCTCTTCGGCTCAATCCGGGCAGCACCGAGACGCATTACCAGCTGGGCGTCGCGCTGCGGGCGCTCGGGCGCATGTCGGATGCGGCCGCGGAGTTCGAGGCTGCGGATCGGCCGGCGCAAAGATGAACAATTGACCCGAAGATTTCACGAAGCACGTGGAATCTTGCCCAAAATGCCGGGCACAAAAACCCTCATGCTCCCTTGATGGCCTGATAGGCCACCTTCGGTCGCCTTCGGCTTTTTTTGCTCCGGCATTTTGGGCAATCTTTCCCCGTGTTCATGAAATCTTCGGGTTAACGACGCCGGAGAATCACCCCTCCGCGTTGGTCCGAAAGCAGCGGATCACCCCCTATGTTCGCGTAGAAGCGATAGTTAGCGTCCACCCATTGCATGATCAATTTGCCTTCTCCGATAGATTCGCCATATCGCTTCACACCGTATTCGCGCAGGTCTCGGCTCACGATCACTACCCAATCGGGCGGATTTTTACGAAGATTCTCAACGATTGCTTGCTCGCGTCCGCCGGCGGTAGCGGCAGAGAAAAAGAAGAATGGCGCGACCGGACTCGCCCGTCTCGACAGGTAATTGATCATTTCTCCCTCCGGCAAAACAAGGACCGTTTGTTCTGCGGGTGTCTGACTCAGTTTATCGCTGATTTGCCCGATGATTTGTCCGGTCGGCTCTATCTCCGGAGGAAAAGCATAGAAACGGTCCAACCCAGCCCCAATTGCAAGGGTCCTTAATCGCAGTATGCGCTGGGAAGAACCAGCCAGCATGAATACTCCGGGCGCCATCAATAGAATGCCACCGGTCACCATCAGCGTTCGGGCCCATCGGCCGGACAAGCGCTCTGGAATTTCTCCCAAAACTACGGCCGGAACCAGTATCCCCGCGAGCGCGGCCTGGTAGAATCCGAATTGATAGATTCTACCGTTAAGCAGCATTCTTGCCATCATCCCAAAAGCAAGGACTGCAATCAGGAACCGGGCTGTTTCCCTCTTTAGGTCTTTTGTCGGCAGCGGAGCGGAGAATAAGCGAATGGCGCGAGAGATTGCGTAGATCACTGCCAGGCCTAAAAGACAACGGCCCGCGTTGATCCAACTGACCTTTAACACGGCCAGCCATGTGGCCAGCCCAAGAGCGGCTAAGCCGAGAGCCCACCTCATTAGTGGCCGGCTTGCGCGTCCGGAAATCCATGCTGCACTTGCCAGCCCGCCTATTATTACCAGGGCGGCAAAGGTCGCCTCTAGATGCAAAAGGAGGTTGGGCCATGGCGCATTCAATCCGAGGAACCCGGTCTGCACCACGTCGCCAATGTATCTCGTGCTCCAAACTGCGCTTAGCCATGCCCTGCAAGCCATGCCCAACGCCGTCCGCCATGGTTCGTACACGCTGAAATATGCCGCGAAGGCCGCGGTCGGAAGCAAAGCGAATATTGCTCCGACAAGAGTTTCTTTAGTTAAGACGGGCTTCGCCCGCCGCCACTGAACGATCAAAGCCGCGGCAGTCACCAAACCGGCCGAAAAGGCTATCTCCGGCTTCAAGACTGCGGCAATGCCTAGCAATCCGCCGATCGTTGCACTCCCGGTCATTGTGGCTTTATCGAGCCACCGCAGCAATACCAGCACCAGCAGCAAGCACACCAGCATGCCGTGCGTTGCCTCGTGCGCGTACGGTGCAGCGTAATTAAAACTGCCGACGACAAATTGCGAAAACGAAAACACCAGCACAAAGCACGCTGAAGAGGCTAGAGCTGGGCCGACCCCCCAAGCGCGACGGAACAAAACATAGATAAGGGCAAGAATCGCACCGAAGATCAGCAAGTTGGCCGTCACAAGGACCATGAGCCCCGGGCCGAACAGCCTAAACAGGCCCGCGTTGAGATATTGCGAAAAAGGACCGTAGAAATCATCGACATCTCGGTAGAGGAGAGCTCCATTCGAGAGCCGCCAGGGGATGTATAGCTCGCGGCCGAAGTCGATCAGTGGATCAGGCCACTTGCGCCATGACGTTGCGAGGGCGAGAAAAGTCAGTCCCGCCAACGCCAGCAAGCCAAGGCCCTCCCACCACAAACTTTTGCCACGCGGCGCACCCTTCATCGGTGCGCGCCGGGCCGGGTCTTACTGCCAGTTTCCATGGTGCGTGCCGTAAACATTGCGAATCGTTCGATTGTCGCGTCAAGACCAGTCTGAACCCTCTTTGGTCTTGCCCTCCCATCTCACCGCGATCTGCGTTCAGGAATTAAATCGGATCCCAAGATAGCAATGAACAAAACCCTGACAGCGCGCGTGGGTCCGCCGCTGGGGGTCGCGGTCGTGTTTTTGGCGGTGCTCGCGGCGTACAGCCCTGCGCTCGGCGGCGGATTTGTCTGGGACGACGATGCTCACGTTACGAAAGCGGCACTCCGCTCGGTGCACGGACTCTGGCGGATATGGACCGAACTGGGGGCGACGCAGCAGTATTACCCGGTCCTGCACAGCGCATTCTGGATCGAGCATCGGCTCTGGGGCGATTCGACGCTGGGTTACCATTTGCTCAACGTGCTTTTGCACGCGACCGCGGCCTGCCTGTTTGCGCTGGTCTTGCGGCGGTTGTGGAACTTTCCAGAGGTTGCTCCCGGAGCATCCGGTTCTCCGGCTGGAGATGGAGTCCCCGGGCAGAGCGCCACCCGCGACGTTCAATGGCTGGCGGCCTGCCTGTTCGCATTGCATCCGATCAATGTCGAGTCGGTGGCATGGGTGTCGGAGCAGAAGAATACGCTGTCGGCCGTTTTTTACCTGGGTGCCGCGCTCGCCTACCTCGGGTTTGCAAATGCGCCGAGCCCGGACCGGAAGCGCATTCTCAAAGTCGTTGGGGTTCGGGGCAACAGGCCGGTCGGAAGCGCGGCAGGAGCGGGCTTCGGGAGCCGCCGGTGGTCCCTGTATGCGCTCGGCTCGGCGCTGTTCCTCCTGGCGGTCCTTACGAAAAGCGTCACCGCAACACTTCCCGCGGCGCTTGGGGTGGCTCTGTGGTGGAGACGCGGCCGGTTGCTCCGCCGCGACCTGCTGCCCCTGTTGCCGTGGCTGGCTGTCGGGGCGGGCGCGGGCATTCTCACAGCGTGGGTGGAGAACCGCTTCATCGGGGCCCAGGGTCCGGAGTTTGACTTAAGTTTTCTGCAGCGCTGCATTTTGGCCGGCCGAGCTTTCTGGTTTTACATAGGCAAGCTGCTATGGCCCTCGGGTTTCGTATTTATCTATCCCCGCTGGGATATGGGTGCGGAAAGTGTTTGGATGTTTGTTTTTCCGCTCGCGGCGTTGGGCTTGCTGGGAGCGGCGTGGCTTCTTTTTCGGTTTCGCCGAAACTGCCGCGGGCCCCTGGCTGCGGTCTTGTTTTTCGGCGGTTCGCTTTCCCCTGTGTTGGGTTTCCTGAACGTGTATCCCTTTCGATTTTCCTATGTCGCCGATCATTTTCAATACGTCGCCGGCCTCGGAGTTTTTGCTCTATTGGCGGGCGGCGCGGACTGGCTGTGGAGGCGTGTGGCGCCTCTTGCGCGGCCGGTCCTGGCCGCGGCCGCAGCCCTAACGCTCGCATTCCTCGGCCTGCAGACCTGGCGCCTGTGCCACGACTATCGGGATGCGGAGACGCTCTATCGCGCAACACTGGCGCGCAATCCCGGAGCATGGCTTGCGGACCTCAACCTCGGAAGCGTCCTCATGGAAAAGGGCCGCCTCGGGGAGGCGGAATCGCATTATCGAGTCGCGGAGCGGGAGGAGCCGGAATTTTATGTGACTCATTTTGATTTGGGAAAACTCATGGTGCAGGAAAAGCGGGCGCAAGACGCGATCCCGGAATTGAACGAGGCGCTGCGCCTGTCGCCGGGTGATGCGCAGGCGAGGGACAATCTCGCAATCGCCCTGGCCGAGACGGGGAGGCCAAGCGATGCGGAGGCGCAGTTTCGGCAGGCGATTCAGTTGCAGCCCGGCAACCCGACTGCCCATTACAATCTCGGAGTGGCGCTGCAGGCCGAAGGCCGGCTGGAGGCGGCGGCGCGCAGTTATGAAGAGGCCCTCAGGCTCCGCCCGGACTTCCCCCAAGCGCGCCAGGCCTTGGACCAGCTTCGGGCCTTGCCGGGCGGGACGGAGCCCGGTGAACTGGGCCGGTGATGATGCAAAACGAAGGTACAGAGGACGGGGAAAAGGCTGAATGGAAAGTCCTCGCGGCTGGAGCGGCCATCGCCGCGGCGGCCGCGGCGGCCTATGCAAACACCCTATCCAATCCCTTTGTATTCCTCGACATACCGGCGATCGTGGACAATCCGACGATCCGCCACCTCAAGCCGATAGGGACGGTCCTGAATCCTCCGTCGGCGGGCGGTTTGACGGTCGGAGGCCGGCCGATCGTCAATCTATCGCTGGCCCTCAATTACGCGATCAGTGGAACGCACCCTTGGAGCTACCATGTGGCAAATCTGCTTATCCACGTGCTTGCGAGCCTGGTTTTGTTCGGCGTAGTTCGGCGCACGCTCAAGCTCCCGATTCCAGCATTCCCTGGGCGGGTGGGGGCCGACTCCTGGGCCCTGTCATTCGCTTTTTCGGCGGCTCTGCTTTGGTCGGTCCATCCCCTGCTGACCGAATCGGTGACCTACGTGATCCAACGCGCCGAGTCGCTCATGGGCCTGTTTTACCTGCTGACCTTGTATTGTTTTATCCGATATGCGACGGGGGGCGCCGTCTGGGGCTTCATTTCGGTTTTTTGCTGCCTGCTCGGAATGGCGACAAAGGAGGTGATGGTATCGGCCCCGCTCATTGTGCTTCTCTACGACAGCACGTTTCTGAGCGGGACGGTGCGCTCCGCGTGGGCCCTCCACGGCCGCGTCCACGCCGCGCTTTTCGCGAGCTGGATTCTTCTGGCGGCGCTTGTCGTTAGCACGGGCGGAAATCGGGGAGGCACGTCGGGTTTCGGCCTCGGACTTCCATGGTGGCAGTACGCGCTCACGCAATTTCCCGCGATCGCCCATTACCTGAGGCTCGCCTTCCTGCCTTTTGGCCTCGATTTCTTCTATCCGGTCCAGTGGATCTATTCAGCTGCCCGGGTTGTCCCGGCGGCCTGCGTGGTTTGCGCTCTGGCAGGCGCCTCGATCTGGGGACTCTGGCACCGAAAGTGGTGGGGGCTCGTCGGATTCTGGTTTTTTGCGATTCTAGCTCCGACGTCGCTCGTTCCCGGCATCACCCAGACCATCGCCGAGCACCGGATGTATCTGGCGCTTGCCCCGGTCGCGATCGCCGCTGTCGCCGGCATCCGATGGGCTTTTAGGCGGATCTGCGCGGCGGCAACTCCCCAGTGGAGGATGCGCGACAGTGCGTCAGCCCTGACCGCTTGCGTCGCTCTCGCCGTCGCACTCGGCGTGGCCACGGAGCGCCGAAACAAGACCTACGAAAGCGAGATAGTGCTGTGGGGCGACACGGCTGCCAAGAGCTTCAATAGTCCCTACGTCCAGAACAATTTCGGAGTCGCGTTGGCGGCTGCGAATCGCAATTCCGAAGCCGCCGAGCGGTTCAAGGCCGCAGTCGCCCAGGCTCCGGGATACGCGGAAGCCCACAACAACCTCGCTCTCGCCCTTGCCGAGGGCGGACGGCTGACGGAGGCGGTTGAAGAGTACAAGCTGGCGCTGAAACTTCGGCCCGAATACCCCGAGGCGGAGACAAATCTCGGCGTTGCGCTCGCCGCCGCCGGCCGGCAGGGCGAAGCGATCGGACACTTCCAGCGCGTCGTGCAGCTGGCGCCCGACGATGCCGAAGCCCGCAACGACCTTGCGGCGGCCCTCGCTGAAAGCGGGCGGCTGACCGAGGCCATCGCCGAATATGAGTCGGTCATAAAGTTGAAACCCGACTCGGCGGAAGTCCGCTACAACTTGGGCAACGCGTATCTGGCGAACGGCCGGCAGGCCGATGCGATCATGCAGTACGCTGACGCGGTCCGCCTTAAACCCGACTACGTGGACGCGCGATCCAACCTGGGCGCAATCCTTGCACAGACGAATCGGCTGCCGGAGGCGATCGAGCAGTACGAAAAGGCGCTCAATTTTGCGCCGGAGGACGCCGATATCCACTACAACCTTGGCCTCGCGCTGCGGGCGGCGGGACGCGCGCCGGAGGCCGAACGTGAATTCGCGGAGGCCGCACGGCTGCGCTCCGGCGCCGCCCAGCCTCAGTCCTCCCGATAACGCCACCTCATGCCGCGCACAAAGCCGACCCCGAGGGATCACAGGCTCCCCTTGAGCCCCTCGGACGGCAGTGAAGGAAGGTTGCAGGCCCTATTCCTGGGCGCGTTGCTTTGCGCCGTCACTGCGGCGGCCTATTGGCCGATATTTCATGCGGGCTTCATTTGGGACGACGATACTTTTCTGACGGCCAACAATCTCATCCGGTCGGCGGACGGCCTGCGCCGGTTCTGGTTCACTCGCCAGGCAGCCGACTATTGGCCGATGACATCGACGACGCTCTGGTTGGAATGGCGGCTTTGGGGCATGCACGCCGCGGGCTATCACGTCACAAATCTGGTTCTTCACATCGTGGAATGCATGCTCCTCTGGAGAATCCTTGACCGTTTGCGGATGCCCGGCGCCTACCTTGCGGCGCTTCTGTTCGCCGTTCATCCCGTGAACGTCGAATCCGTCGCCTGGATCACCCAACGGAAAAACCTTTTGGCGATGCTGTTTTTTCTGCTGTCCATCTTGTTTTTCCTGAGATCGGAGGCTGCTCTCGCGGCGAGGGAATTGACCTCATCCAAGCGGCGGCAGTCCGCAAGCGCCCGGTTCTGTTGCGGACTGAGTTTGCTCGCATTCACGCTCGGGATGCTCAGCAAAGGCTCGCTGGCACCCCTGCCGCTCGTGCTATTGGGCATTGTCGCTTGGAAGCGGAAATTATCGATGCGCGACGTCGCCCGCGTGCTTCCATTTATCGTCGTCGCCGTGGTTCTCACCTGCGTAAATATTTGGTTTCAGCGGCATGGCAGGGTGCCGGCGATTCGCGACGCCGGCGTGTGGGAACGCCTGCTCGATGCCGGAAACATTGTTTGGTTTTACATCTATAAGATCCTGCTGCCGATAAACTTGTTGTTTTTCTATCCCCCCTGGAAAGTCGATGTCGGCGACCTTGCCTGGTGGTTCGGACCATTGGCCGCCATCGGCTGGACCTGGTTTCTTTGGCGTCGCCGAGTCAGCCGGCTTCGGCCGCTCCTTTTTGCCTGGGCTTATTTCTGCCTGATGCTCGTGCCCGTAATGGGAATTACGGACGTGTATTTTATGAAGTTTTCGTTGGTGGCGGATCACTACGCGCACCTCGCATTGGTCGGCGTTGTGGCGGTTGTGGCTGCTGGCTGGGCATCGTGGCAGGCGCTGTCCAAGTCGAGGCTCCCTCTGTTTGCGGCCACGGCAGCGGTCGCCTGCATGGTTTTCCTGACGTGGCGGCAGTGCGGTATGTATCTTGACAGTCGCACGTTGTACGAGGCGACCCTGGTGAGAAACCCGAACAGCTTTCTCGCCCGAGCCAACCTGGCCCTGATTTTGGATGACGCCGGCGACCTGAAAGGGGCCGTCGCACAGGGCAATGAAGCCGTTAGGCTGATGCCCGGGCTGCCGGAGGCCCATTACAATTTGGGCCAGACTCTCGCCCGTGCCGGACATGCGCCGGAGGCGATCGTTCAATACGAGGATGCGATCAGGCTGAGTCCGGACTACCCGGAAGCGCACTTCAACCTGGGAAACGCCCTTCGAGGCACAGGCCATGTCCCCGAGGCGCTCGAACACTACGAGGAAGCCGTGCGGCTCAAGCCGGACTTTTCGGACGCGCGCACAAACCTCGCCAATCTCCTGGAGATGACGGGGCGGTCCTCCGAGGCCGTCGCCCAATATGAGGCGGCGCTTCGCGTCGATCCCTCGGACGCGGAAACACGCAACGACCTGGGAATTGCGCTCGCCAAAAACGACAGGCTCCCGGAAGCGATCGCCCAATTTGAGGCGGCTATTCGGCTGAAGCCCGGGTTTCCCGAGGCGGAAAACAATCTCGGCATGGCTTTGGCCGACTCCGGCAGGCCCGAAGATTCGATCCGCCATTTTGACGAAGCCCTGCGGCTCAAGCCGGATTACGCCGAGGCCCGCGCAAACCGCGCCGCCGTTCTGGGCGCGCTTGGCCGGCCGGCGCAGGCCGAATCCCCCCTGAAATAGCCGGATGTAATCATAAAATGGATACCTTCTTGGGAGGTCATTTTCGCGGCCCGGAGGAGGCGGGCGGGAGTGGGTCCGGCCAGAAAAAATGGATGGGCGCAGGGAGATAAACGGGCCCGGCAGGGGCAAGCCAAAAATCATCGAAATATTTAACACAAAATTGCCACAAACCTGTTGACGAATCTTTCTCACGGTCCAATAGGTTGTGCCCTCCGAGGAGAGGGACCACATCCTGTTGTGGTCAATAACCGACCAACAAGTTCCCAATAACTTTTGTTCGCCTACGCCAATCCAGCGGCGCAGACAGCCTTTTAGCAATTCCACCGCAGACCAATTTTCGCCATGCAAAAGTCTTTCAAAGTCGGGGCCAAAACCTTTCACCTCGACCAGGCAAAGGCGGAGGCCGCATTTGCGGCCAAAAGGGTCATCAATGGTCGCCAGACCATGACGTTCAACCTTCTCCCCCTCAAGTACGCCTGGGCCTACGATCTTTACCGCAAGATGAAAGCGAACCACTGGGAGCCCGAGGATATCCCGATGGGCAGGGACATCGAGCAGTGGAGGGACGTGCGAGCGCTTTCCGATGTCGAGCGGTGGATTATACGGATGGGGATCGGTTACTTTTCGGCGGCCGAGGGGATCGTGGGCGACAATATCCAGCATGTCGTTCGCGAGCTGGTGACTGCGCCGGAGCTGAAGCTCGTGCTCGGCCGGCATGCCCACGAGGAGAATATCCACGCCGACTCGCTGCTGTACATGATCGCCTCCCTCGGGATCAATCCGCACGAATGCGAGGCCATGTTCGATGACGTTCCGACGATCGTTCACAAGAACGAGTTTGTGACCAACGTCTCACGCGCGCTTCGCAGGGACCTGGATCTGACGCAGCCAGAGAACAAGAAGCTCTTGGCGCGCAACATCTTCGTATTCGGCCAATGCATGGAGGGGACTCAGTTTTACGGACTCTTCGGCATGATCCTTTCGCTTTACCGACAAAACAAATTCCCGGGCATCGGACAGATGTTCAGGTACACCCTTCGCGACGAGTCCAATCATATCGAGTTGTTCCGCAACCTGTTCATGGACCTTGTGGAGGAGAACCGCGAGATCTGGACAGCCGAGTTCAAGGGGGAGCTTCGCGGCTTGATGAGCGAAGCGGTCACCCTGGAAAAGGAGTTCATCCGCGACTGCCTGCCGGTCAACGCCGTGGGGCTGCGGTTGGAGGATTTTCTCACCTATATCGATTTCATTGCGGATCGCCGCCTCGAAGGCTGCGGTCTTTCCCCATTATCCGGCGGTGTCGCGAATCCCCTTCCGTGGCTTGCCGAGATGATGGACATCAAGAAGGAGCAAAACTTCTTCGAAGGCCGCGTCACGGAATACCAAAAAGCGTCTTCCCTCGCCGTCGCCTCTGATGACGAACTCTGACTTTTTCGCGATGGAGGGGCGCCCCTCTCCTCCAGCTTTTACTTACCCGGTCTCTTAAGTTCGCTTTCTTTACAAACGGTTCTGAATGCGGCGCGAATCCCTTTTGGCGGGTGGAGCGCCGGTTACACTTCATTCTGCCCATTCCTAAGATCCTATTGTTCCAGAATCATTACATTTTCCATCCATGAGCACTCCTTCGCTAGCCAACGACCTTGCCCTCAAACGAACCATCCAGGCCCCGGTCGAACAGAAGCCGCAATACACCTGGCGTGACGTTCTGGCGGGCGAGGAGATCCCAGTTCCGCCTGTCACCCTTCTCTGCCCGCACGGCGAGGAGCGCTTCGACCTAGCCGAGGTTGCCGACACGCTCGGCAAGGCGCTTATGAACGTGTGCATCGCACGCGGCGACAAGGACATATTCACGGATTCGAATCGCGCGTGGGTGGCCTCGATTTGCCGCGAGCTGTCGAACAATCTGACGGTTATGGCGCGCCTGCGCACGCCGCTCCGCCTGACTCTCAGCTCGCTCTACGAGCTGATCGAGAAGACCTTGGTCGATAATAACGCCTATTTTGTGGCGAAGAGCGTCTTGCTCAGCCGGGCTCGGAATCTTCCTTTCGACCGGGAATCCTCCGCGAACTCCACTGTCCGGGTGATTCGGCGCAACAACCAGGTCGTGCCGTGGAACGAGCAAAAGGTTGAGATCGCAATTCGGAAGACGTTCCTGTCGATGCAACGCGACTCGGCCCCTGCGGTGTCCGTGACAAAGTGTGTTTCCGAGCGGGTCCATACCTCGAAGCAGGCTTTCGTCCATATCGAGGAAATCCAGGACATGGTGCAGGAGGAGCTGATGAAAGCCGGCCACTACAAGGTCGCCGAGGCCTATATTCTGTACCGCGCCGAGCGGACCGCGGCGAGGGAGACCGAGATTTCCGACAAGCGCGACGAAACGGCCGCGCCTGCCGAAGCGCCGGTGCAGGAGACGATGGTCGTAGTCAAGCGGGCCAACGGGGAGAACATCTTCTGGGACGGGGCCGACCTTCACCGGCGGATCGAATTCGCGCAGATCGGTCTCGATCTGTGCCTGACCAACGAACAGATCGAGCAGGAGCTTCGCCGAGCCATCTACGACCAGATCACCCAAAAGGACCTGGATTCCACGATCATTCTCAATTCGAAGACGCTCATCGAAAAAGATGCCGAATTCGCCAAATTCGCAGGCCGCATCCAACTGACCTATCTCTACGAGGAGGTGCTCGGCTGGGACATCCTGGTGGATGGAATCGGAAAGCTGAAGGAATTCCACCAACGCGCCTTCCGCAAGTACCTGGAGCACGGCGTCGCGATCAAGCGATTGAACCCTAAGCTCTTGAGCTTCGACGTGGCGAAACTCGCCGCGGCTCTAGACCCGTCCTCCGACCTTGAATTCGATTTTCTCGGGATCCAGACCCTCTACGACCGCTATCTGATCGTCGACAAGGTCTCGAAGCCATCCCACCGGATCGAGACGCCCCAGTTCTTCTGGATGCGCGTGGCCATGGGCCTGTTCCTCGAGGAGAAGGAGGATCGCGAGGCCAAGATCATCGCGCTTTACTCGCTGTACAAGAACCGACGCTTCTGCTCGTCCACGCCGACGCTCTTCAATTCCGGGACGCTGCACTCCCAGCTTTCGAGCTGCTACCTCTATTATGTGGACGACTCGATCGAGGGGATTTTCCAACGCGGAATTGCGGAGAACGCCTACCTCGCAAAATGGGCCGGTGGCTTGGGCGGTTCATGGACGTCGGTGCGCGGCACAGGCGCCTATATCGGCGGCACGAACGGGGAGTCACAGGGCGTGATTCCGTTTTTAAAGCTCCACAACGACCAGCTGGTCGCGGTCAACCAGGGCGGAAAGCGCAAGGGTTCCGGCTGCGCGTACCTGGAGACGTGGCACAACGACATTTTCGAGTTCCTGGAGCTGCGCAAGAACACGGGCGACGACCGCCGCCGGACGCACGACATGAATACTGCGAACTGGATTCCCGACCTTTTCATGAAAAGGGTCGAGGCGCGCGAGCATTGGACGCTTTTCCATTCCAATCAGGTCCCCGACCTTCACGAGAGCTACGGCCGGAAGTTCGAGGAGGCCTATCTCAAGTACGAAAAGCTGGTTGCAAAAGGGAAGATCTACGGCCTGCGGATCGAGGCGATCGACCTGTGGAAGAAGATGCTATCGCTGCTTTTCGAGACGGGCCATCCCTGGATCACATTCAAGGATGCCTGCAACATTCGGTCGCCGCAGGATCACATAGGCGTCGTCCATTCATCGAACCTGTGCACCGAGATCGTCCTGAACACGTCCAAGGAAGAGACCGCGGTTTGCAACCTTGGCTCGGTCAATTTGGAGACTCACCTTCTCCCCGACGGCTCGATCGACCACAACAAGCTGCGCGAGACGATTCGAATGGCCGTCCGGGCGCTCGACAACGTGATCGACATCAATTTCTACCCGACCGAGGCGGCCAGGAACTCCAACTTGCGCCACCGGCCGATCGGTCTCGGACTCATGGGGCTCGCCAACACCTTGTACAGCAAGGGAATCCCATTTGCCTCGCAGGAGGCGGTGGAATTCAACGACGAGGCGATGGAGGCGATCGCATTTTATGCGTACGAGGCGAGTTCGGACCTCGCTGCCGAGCGCGGCACCTATTCGTCCTACAAGGGTTCGAAGTGGGAGAGGGGAATTCTTCCGCAGGATTCGCTTGAACTGCTCGAGCAGGAGCGCGGAATTCCTGTCATGGTCGTCCGGGGTGGAAAGATGGACTGGGCGCCTCTCAGGGCGAAGATCGCCGCCCATGGCATGCGCAACAGCAACGTCATTGCGATAGCGCCCACGGCCACGATCTCGAATATCACGAACACGTCGCCCTGCATCGAACCGACGTACAAGAACCTATTCGTCAAATCGAACCTTTCGGGCGAATTCATCGTCCTCAACCCGTTCCTCGCAAGGGACCTCAAAGCTCGCGGGCTCTGGAACCAGGAGATGATCGACAGCCTCAAGTACTTCGACGGGGAGCTGAAGGACATCGAGAAGATTCCGGACGACCTCAAGGCGAAATATCTGACCGCTTTCGACATCGACCCCAAGTGGATTGTCGATGCGGCGGCGCGGCGCCAGAAATGGATCGACCAGTCGCAATCCGTAAACCTTTGGATCCAGACACCGGACTTGAAGGCGCTCTCGCACATGTACCGCCATGCATGGCATGCCGGGCTGAAGACAACCTATTATCTGCGAAGCCTCGGGGCCTCGAACATAGAAAAGGCCACGGTCTCGGTGAAAAAGGACATGCGCGGCGCGGTCGGCGGAGACGACAGCAGTGTGACTGCGGTCGTCGAAAATACCTCTCCATCGCCCGGCTTGGCTGAAAAGGACGCGATTTCGGCTCCCGATGAGAAGCGCGAATACACCGTCGCGGAAAAGCAGGCGTGCTCGATTGAGGCGATGCGGACAGGCGGGGTTTGCGAAGCCTGCCAGTAGGGGTGGAGCCCGGGGAAAGCGATGACCCGAAGTCTAAGATCCGTCGCCTCGGGACTCGCGGTAATTGCCGGTGCGATCGCCTTGCATGCGAGTCCGGCGGCCGATCCGGACAGCGACGTATTGGCGTCCGTCATCGTCACGCGGCACGGCGTTCGTTCGCCGATCAAAGAAGCGAACGCGTGGTACGGAAATTACTCGGTCGATCGGTGGCCGCAGTGGACGGTGCCGGCCGGGGACCTGACGCCGCACGGAAAACGACAGATGGAGCTGATGGGCAGGTACTTCCGGGCTTTCTACGTCCGCGCCGGACTGCTTTCCGGCCGGGCGGAGCAGGATGGCGGGTGCATCGCCTTGCGCGCAGACAGCGACCAGCGCACGATCGAGACGGCCCGCGATATCGGCGCGGGCCTGCTACCGGGAACGCAGCCGGTCGTCCTGGCGCGTCTCCAGGGGAAGCCCGATCCCCTTTTCAGCCCGGTGAAGGCGGGTCTAGTCCGTCCCGATACTTCGCTCGCCGCGGCGGCGGTCCTTGGGCGGATTGGAGGGGATCCCGCAAATCCGGTCAAGGCCAGCGCCGCGGCATTTGCGACGCTCGAGCGGGTCTTGCTGGGTGGCGGGAAAACGCCCGCGGGAAAAAAATCCATTCTGGACTGGCCTGTTGCTTTGAGGTCGGATCTGGCCGACGGCGCTTCAATCGCGATCGAAGGTCCCCTGCACGAAGGCGAGCGGTGCACGGATAATTTCATATTGGAATATGCGGAAGGGATGCCTCTTTCGGATCTGGGGTGGGGCCGGCTTTCCCGCGCGGACCTGACGGAGTTGCTCCAGCTTCATTCGCTCTACTTTGATTTGACGCAGACCACGTTCTATCCGGCGCAGCTTCAGGCTTCGAACCTCGCAAGCCATATCCTTGAGACTCTTGAGCAGGCCGCGACAGGGCGCGCGACCGCGGGATCGATCGGCAATCCGGCAAACCACCTCGTCGTCTTGGTCGGCCACGATTCGAATCTGATGAATCTGGCGGGCCTCATGGGCGTTTCCTGGTGGCTGGATGGAACGCAATTGGACCCTGTCCTCCCCGGGGGAGCGCTGGTCTTCGAACTGAGGCGCAGGCGAAGCGACGGAAATATCGTTGTCCGGCTATATTACGTTTGCCAGACGCTCGAGCAGATGCGGGCTGGGGATGCTCCGACGTTGGATAATCCGCCGATGGTCGCCCCCATCTTCATACCCGGGTGCAGCGCCGCGACGCCCGGGTACGACGCTCCGCTCGATCGCATCGAGGCTCTGTTTCACCGTGTGATTGACCCGGCGTCTGTGACGCCCACGTCGTCCTAGAATTGCGAAAGCCTGGCGGCTTCCGCTACGTAGCGGAACGCGCCAGCGTTTCGCCTGATTTCAACATCTGCGCAACGGCGCGGCCCAGGCGCGAGATCCCCTCCTCGATTCTTTCTTCGGAGGCGTTGCTGAAATTCAGCCGAAGCGTGTTGCGCATCGGAGTGCCGGTCCAGAAGGGCTCGCCCGGAACAAATGCGACTTTCTGCGAAATGCAGACCGCGAGCAATTTTGCGGCGTCAATCCTTTCAGGAAGGCGGACCCATAGAAACAGCCCGCCTTCAGGCTCTGTCCATCCGCAACCCTCCGGCATATGGCGGCGTAGCGAGGCGAGCATTGCGTCGCGCCGGCGGGAATAAACCGAACGAAGCAGACCGAGGTGGGAATCAAGGGCTCCGGGCTGGCTCAGGAATTGCCAGACCAAACGCTGTGTGAAAGACGAGGTTTGCAGGTCGGCCGCCTGCTTGGCCGCGACAAGGGATCCATATAGGCGGGGATCGCGTGCGACAAGCCAGGCCACCCGAAGCCCCGGCGCAAGCATCTTGCTTGCGGTGCCGAGGTACAGGCAATCTCGGGACGGGCCGACGGCCGCGAGCGCGGGAATGTCCGAGCCAGCATAACGCAGGCGCCCGTACGGATCGTCCTCCACGATCGGAATTCCAAACTCCGCGCACACGGCGGCGATTTCCAAACGGCGTTCGTGAGCGGTGCTCGTCCCGGTCGGATTTTGGAAATTGGTGACGACGTACAGAAATTTCGGGCGGCGCGAGGCTTTTTTCAGAAAATCACGCAAACTTTCGATTCTCATGCCCAGGCTGTCGGTCGGCAGGGCGACCACCTGGCCCTCGTAGGCTTTGAACGCTTGCAACGCGCCCAGGTACGCAGGGTTTTCAACCACGACGGTGTCGCCCGGATCGATCAGCACCTTGGACACGAGGTCAAGCGCCTGTTGGGAGCCACTCGTGATCAGAATCTCCTCGGGCTTCGCATTCAGGCCCACCGATGCGGCGAGATATTGCGCAACCCACTCGCGCAACGGAACCCAGCCTTCGGTGATCCCATACTGAAGCGAGGCGGGCCCGTCCTTCGTCAGGATGGCCTCCGCCGCCGAAAGTATCGGCTGGATGGGAAATAATTCCGGGGCCGGAAGACCTCCGGCAAATGATATGACATCCGGCATGTCCGTGACCTTGAGGATTTCCCGTATTGCGCTCGGCCGGTAACCCGCAGTGCGGGCGGCCATGCGAAAGATCCCGGGCGCCGCGGGGGAGGGCTGGGAATCGATTCCGTGCGCTTGGTGTGGGTTCATGGCGGGTCCATCCATAGACGAGTTTTGTCACCCAATCTAGTGGAAAGGTAGTGTCCTAATCAGTCGGGGGAAGCCGGTGTTGGACGATGCCCATACCCAACTCTGGCCGGTCAGGGTTAAGCGCCTAGAGCGAGAGATTGAGCTCGGGATTTGAAGCCTGGGTTGTAACCGGCTCCGGCTGGGGTTTTTTTGGACCCGGCCCCTTCTCGGGCTGCTCCGCCAACCATTCCGACACATCGGCCCAGCGACCGGGCGAGTTGTCCTTGCCCTCTCCCAATCCGACGTCGACAACCTTCAATCCGCCTTTTCCCGTGGCGCATCGCAGATAGGTCAGCCTATCCTCCGGCGGATGCGAGAGGTCGGCCGCCGCGCGCAGGGAACGGATCAGGCGTTCTGGCGCAACGAGTATCTGGGTGTTTTCGGCGCTGTCGACGGGTGAAACGAGAGCGCGATTCGGTTGCTCGGGAACTTCCGGATTGAGGCGCACGACCATCGTCCGTTCCTTCGCCTCGGATTTCTTTCCGACGGCGGGCTCCGGCATTGCCGCGTTGCGGGTCGGATGCGCGCCGTCCTTGCCTGTGACTGGACTTCCTATCGGCCGGAGGTCGAGTCCGATCACTTTGTATCCGAGCCTTGCGAGATGGCCGTAGCAGTCCTGGAGGCTGTCCGCGACGCGTGAATCGAGGGCGCAAATCGTTTCGGTTTCCTCGGGTTGCTTTCCGGTGTCGGCTCTGTGCCAAATCAAGTGAACGCCGCCTTGATCGGCAAAGACAGCCCGCAGAAAAAGGCCGCCTTCGCTCGCTTGGCGAGCTTCAGTGGGCCCTTGGATTGCCGGCTCAGGACTTCTAACCGTCGGCTCGGGGCGCGGCGCAGGGCTCTGGCGCTCACGCCTTGGCTCGGGCGCATCAGCCGGGGCTGCTGTGTCGGCAACTCCGCGCAAGTCCCTCCGGGGTTCACGGCCCACGGGCCGCGGGCCGCCAAAAATGCGCCCGAGCCAGTGCCCCAAGCGTTGGATCCATCCCGGCTTCGCCGGGGGCCTTTGCCGGGCCTGATAGTCCCCGAGGGCAATCCGGTACAGGGTTTGGAGCGCCGCGACTGAAGCAGTGTCATTGTCCTTCTTTATCCATACCGGCTGGCCTTCAACATCCAGGCTGACGCCGGCTGAAGTGAAGACCATGTTTCCCAGGCGGGTGCTTTCGGCCGGCGATTGGTTCGAATTCATGCATGCCTATTAAAGCAAGGCTCAAGAAACACCTCAGGCCTACAGTATTGAATTCGAATTCAATACTGTAGGCCTGAGGTGTTTCTTGGCGCGGATTGGCCACTTGCTATCATCTCGCGTGGCAGGCCACCCCACAGCGGATTTTCCGCGCGTGCCTTTCTCGGCCGATGATGTCGATGCCGCGGCATATGAGGATCTGCGCGAAGCATGTTTGCGCATCGGCTTTCTGCCCTCGTTTCGCCGGGGCATCCTTTTGGACGTGGCAATCGTGGCCCCGGAAGACCGCGCCGCGGTGGCGGCCATTCGTCACGCAACCCATCAGGAAGTGCGCTGCTTTGGCGTCGATCGGCTCGATTTTGACCGGGCAGTCAATGCGCTCGAGAGTGCGCGCCGGCCCGATCCGACCCATTCGAATGACGGAGAGTATCTCACGCCTCCGGAGGCCTGGGATACGGTCACCAAGACTGCGCGCGAAATCGCATTTGACCTTGTGCGCTTCGCATTTGCCAGCGGAGCCTCAGACCTGCTTCTCGACGATCAGGAGAACTGGATGGAGGTGGCTGTCAAACTGGCCGGTAGGAAGGAAATCCTGCCGCCCATAGACAAGGGGTTCGCCCCGGGACTTTTCCGGGCACTAAAGGAAATCGCCGGCCTTTCGACCCACACCTCCACGGTTTGGCAGTCCGGATTCGCAAGCGTCCGCATCTCCAATCGCCGCGCCGACTTGCGGATCGAAATCACCCCCACCGTCCATGGCGAGAGCCTCGTCGCCCGAATTCAAGACCGGGACTTGCAGCTGAATCGGATGCGACAGCTGCCGTTCACCGATCCTCTCCAGCTCCGAATCGCCCGCACCTGTCTCATGCAGCGCCAGGGCCTTGTGGTTGCGACAGGCCCCACGGGCCACGGCAAGACGACCACCCTCTACTCGTGTCTCGGACAGCTCGATCGTTCCGCGCTCAACATTCGGACGCTCGAGGATCCCGTGGAGTTTACGATTCCCTGGATCACGCAGATTCCGGTTGGGGCCGGCACGGGACGCAGCTTTTCGGAAGGGCTAAAGAGCCTGCTGAGGCAGGCGCCCCATGTGATCCTCATCGGGGAGATTCGCGATCATGCCGTTGCGCAAACCTGCATCGAGGCGGTCGACACCGGGCACTTGATCCTGGCCACCTTGCACACGCGCGATGCCGTGGGGGCGGTCGCGCGGCTCCTTGACCTTGGCGTGACCGGCCGGCAGATTTCCGGCGCACTTTCGCTCGTCATCGGTCAAAGGCTCGTGAGGACGCTTTGCCCGGAGTGCCGGCGGCCGATATCCCCTGACAGGCCTCAATCGCGCCACTTCGAAGCCTACGCGCTTCCAGTTCCCGCCGTTTTGCACGTTCCGGGCGGATGTCCCGCGTGCGGGCATCGCGGCGAGCGCGGCCTCGCGCCGATCTTTGAGTTTTTGCACGTGGCCGGGTGCGCGGAATTGGAGCAGGAAATCGCCGGTGCCAGCCGGGATCGTTTCAACGAGCACGCGTTCCGCGCGCGCTGGCTCGCGCTCGGCGGTTCACCGCTTGTCCGCGAGGGGCTGCGCCTGGCCGCGGACGGACAGGTGGCCCACGGCGAAATCCTGAAGTACGAACGCAGTCCGCCGGATTGCTACTATACGAGTGACGATGCAATCGGTCGATGACACCCACCGGCTCCAGGCTGCCGCATTCTTGATGCGATGGAAATCCCGCCGCCGACCGCCCGGCAATTCAGCGAAACACTCCGGAGTACCGGAGAGGGTGGAGATGCCGCGGGAGGCATGGACCCATTATCGCCATTTTTCATGGGTCATCCACGAGCAGCGGATTGTAATGCTGATCCTGGGGGTCCTTCTGGCGGGATGCGTCGCTGTGTGGACTCTCGCGTTTAACCTCGGCCGCAAGCCACCGGTCGTCGTGCGCGCCGGGCCATCGCTAAAGGAAGCCGCAGTGGAATTCTACGGCGTTCCCGAAGTCTCGTATGACGCCGTGGCTTTTTTCCTGCACGGCTGCCTTCCTCTCTTGTATTCCATCGACGATTCCGGGCATCCGCTGCTTCCGCTCGCCCAGGGCCTCGTTGCGCCGGAGGTATACAGCGAGGCGGAGCGCAGGCTGAACGCGTCGGGGCCGGATGTTCAGGCAAACCGCATGACGCAGGGGCTCGCGCTCACGGGCATCACCGACGTCGTCGCCGATGCTCCCAGCGGCCGGGCAGCGGCGTACGTGCGCGGATACCTCACCGTGACCGTGCGTCACGCCGAGGCGCAGTTCTTTCCGTGGCGCGCCCAGGTGCTCCTCGCGATCAATCCGGTGAGCCGCCTGAATCCGTATCCATTCTACGTCCTGCGATGCGAGGAGAGAACCGGCCCGGATGCGCCCGCCTGGGATTCCGCGCACGACAACCACCGCTTCCTTGTCCCATGATTGCACCCACGGCGACAGAACCGGCGGAATCGCCTGATGCCGGGGAGCGCATCGCAAACACTCGCTGGTCCCGCGTCGAAGAGACCGGCGGGTTTTTCATCGATGAGGACCGGCTGCGCATGGGGTTCTATCTCGTAGTGGCAGCCGGATCGGGGCTCCTCGCACTCATGGTTGCGGGGCTGTTGCGGCTGCAAAGAGCGGCCCTCGCTCCTCCTGTCTTTATCGGAATCGCCCACAGCCTGATTTTCAGCGGGCGCCCGGAGCCCTTGTCGTCCGTCAAGGACGAGGATTTCGACAGGCAGCTATCGGACACTGTGGAGGTCCTTTTCGGCCGGACGGAAAAAGGGCTCCCTCCGGCGATCCGGGAATTTTGCGTGCCCGAGGTTGTGGGGGCGGTCGACCAGGCCTATCACGACGCGGCATCGAACTATCCGGCGGGATACGTGCAGACCATGGCCATTCTGGAGGCGAAGGTCGTCACCGCGCGCATCGGCTATCGCCGGATGCGGTACCGCGGGCTACTCTCGTCGCGGACTGTCGATCGGGCGCAGGCGAGCCCGATTTACCTCGAAGCGACATTCGTCATCGGCGCTCCGACGCCGTTGAATGCAACGGGCTGGCGGCTCGTGCGCCTGGACGCGCTGAGCCGCGAAGAATACTACCGCGACGAGCAGGAGCGCGCCGTCCGCAAAGCGCTCGATCTGCCACAGCCCGGAACACAATGAACCGTTTTCGCGCATTGTTCCTGGCTGTCGTGGCCGCCGCCGCGCTGCGCGCGGATCCGCCGGCTCCTGCGGCCCGCGATTTGCTCAGGCCCGGAGTGCCTGAGGAAATCTACGTCGCGCCCGGCCGCGCAACCACGGTTCTCCTGCACACCGGCCGGAAGATTGCGGCCATCTCTCTCGCCTCGCCGATCATCTCGTACAAGTACGACAAATCGCTGAATCAACTGGAGATCACTCCGACCGTGCGGTCCCCGGGGGTCGAAACAAACCTGAACTTGCGGATCGGCTCCAGCGTGTACGTCCTTTTGGTCAGGGTCGTCGGCGACGTCCGGGCGCAGTTTCTTCGTGATTTTGCCCTCGAGGACGATCCGGCGACAGACGACGAAAACAAGCTGGGGAAGGCCCGCCCGCTCAAGCCGTCGGATATCGATCTGGTTGGAGCGGCCCAGACCCTGGAGCGCGCGGAGATCGATCCCGTGTTCCTGCGGGCCCGGCCCGAGCTGAGGATCGAGACTTTGGACCGGCTCTATCTGTGGAACGATTGTCTGGTTTCCCTCGACGAGGTGGCCCAGTTCCTCGATCTCGATCTCCTGGTCTTCCGTGTGCGCTGGGTCAACCGGACGAAGGATGCGCTTTACCTGGATTCGCGCCAATATGGGCTTTTCGCCGGCGCAGCCTTAATTCCGGTCACCGCTCGCTACGAAGTGGGCCCCGGTCCGATCATCTTTCCCGGGCAGGTGGAGACCGTGTATCTCGCCGTCCAGGGCTATCGGTTGGGCCGGCACAACCAATGGGGACTGGGACTTCCACCGGATGCCTCGGCTCTCGGCCGCTCCACCGAGCCATGAATCCATTCCTGCGTGAAAAACGGGACGGCCGCCGCGCGCCGGGCTACCTCGTCTATTTTTTGGCCGGCGCCGCGGTCTTTGCAACCGTGGCAATCCTGCACAACCGCGTCGGCGAAAGTCCCCTGCCGCGGGCTTCCATCGATCGGGGGGCCCGCATATCGCCGATCACCCAGGCGGCTTCCTCGATTTCCCCGGTAAAGGTCGAAAAGAAAACGCCGTCCCAGGAACGCAGTTTTCGGCTGCCCTCCCCGGGTTCGGCGGACAACCGATCGCCGGCTGGCGGGGCGCCGACTACCCCAAACTCATTTGACCCTATCGGAGCCGCCCTGGCCGGGGCACCGGCGGCGGAGGTCGGCCAAGCCCCCGGTGCGTCCCGGGCGCTCGACAGCGCCGGCGGGAATCCGGCTCTCGCCTCGAATTTCGCGCCTCTGCCACCGGCGTTTGCAACCGAACCGGCGCGGACCGGAGCCTCGCAGTCCAGGGCCGGCGAAAATCCGGAGCTTCTGGGATACCGCGACCCGACGGCCGACATCTTCCCGGACCTTCAGGCGGGCCTCGAGCGGGAGCCCGTGCCCAGCGCGGCAAATTTTGTCGTTCCGAAAGGAACCCTCCTCAGGGTCTGTCTATTGACAACCGTCGATACGAGCAATCCGTCGGCCGTGATCCAATTCGCCATGGCCGAGGATCTTGTTTTCAACCGGCACCGCCAATTGGATTTCGGCACACGGCTTCTGGGCCGGCTGTCGGGCCGCCCCGCACGCGGCCGCCTGAATCTCGTCGCCGACACCGTTTTGTACCCCGACGGGCTTGAACTGCCGATGAGCGCCAGCGCCGTGGAGGCCGACGAGATCGGATGCAATATTCAACCCGGTGTCGCCGCCCGCCACATCCCGTCGCCCGAATGGGTAACGCTGACGCCCTACGCTTCGGAACTGTTTTCCGGGACAATGGGGATTCTGGCCTCGCGCGCCAATTCCCAAGTCGCCCTCGGAGTCAATGGAGTCAGCGTTCAGGCCTCCGTGCCGGACGGTATCCGCGGTTCCGCCTACCAGGCATCGGAGCAGGCTATCCAGGATTTTACCGATGCCCGGCTAAAGGAGATGGAGGAGCGCTACGCTGCCTATGACGTGATACCGGCCGGAACGGTTTGCTGCCTTCAGCTGAATTCAGACCTGGACCTGGGCGCCGCTCACGCGCCGAGGCGTAGCGCCGGCGCTCCGCGATCACCCGAATCCCATTCCGATCATGCGCAGGAAAACACGAATTGAACCACGGCTGGCTGCAGCCGTTATGCTTTTGCTTCTGTCCGCCGGATGCGCGTCCCAGCGACAGACTGCCGCGGTGTCCCGCGAGGCGGCGCTCGCCCCGTCGATCCCAAAACCGGAGAGTCCCATCCCCATGCCGGCGGCCGGCGTTTCCCAGCCGATTTATAGAAATCCGAAGATAGCCGCGGTGACCCTTAGGCCCTACCAGGACGCCGAGGGGCGGCTTTTCGGTCCGCAGACGATGTATCAGGTCATCGATCCGGGAGGCTGGAACCTGGAGGCGGTCGAAAACGGGAAGGGCTTCATTCCAGCGGCAAACGCCGAAATCCCTCCGAGCATCGATTCCGTAGGGATTGCTCCCGCGCGCGAGACGCAACCGCTTCCGCGAGATGCCCCGCTTCTCGACCCGGACCGGGCCGCGCGAATCACAATCACCGGGCTCATGCGGGAGGAAGACCGTCCCCGGGCGGAGGCATTGGCTCGGCAGGCGGGAGAGGGAACGGCGGCGGTATTCGATCCTTCCGCGGGCTGGCTCCTGATCCCCGGCCCTTAGGTTTTCGCGTCGCTAGGCGTCATTTTCCCGGTGGGTGGCCGTCCGAGTAGGCGTACAAGGCAATGATGACGTTCATTGGAATCGGAGGCACGCCGGGCAGATAACGCTCGATCGGCCCGAGGCGGCCTTTGGATCGGAAGTAACCCTCGATCGGATCGAGCGCGATCCTCCCTTGGGTAATTACCTTTAGAACGGCGCCGGCGGCCTGCAGCCTTTTCCAATCGCCCACCGCCCCTGCCGCGCAGTACAGCGACAAATAGGCTTCGAGCTTCTGGTCGGTTTTCGAGGGCGGGCTTTTGTCTAGAGCGTCCGCAACTTCGTCCAGGACGGCTGTGTCCGGATACTTGATCACGTGGGCGCATAAAAGCTCGATAGCCTCCGGGCTGGCGGAGCTGGCCGATAGGAACTGGTTGACCTGGTCCAACAGTATGCTTTGCCACCCCATTGCGGCGTATCCGTCGAGGTAAAGCTGCCAGCGGTCAGCCGCCGGAAGCCGGGCCTGATCGCGATCGAGCAGGAAAAGAGCGTCGCTTGCAAAGCCGGCTTTGAAGAGTCCATCGATCCTGTAATAAAGCAGATAGACATTCGCATCCGCCGGAACAGGCGCCGTGAGCGCGTGCATGACGTTTTCCCGAGGCTCGTGGTGCGCCATGAGCTCCCAGGCGCAGGCCTGTTTCACATAGGAGGGCAGGGTGGGAGACTTCACAGCCTTCACAAGGTAGCCTTCGTTGCGAGTCTGCCGGCTGGCGATCATGAGCGCATTGAGCCAGGCGCCTGTATCGGTACTTCCGGCGTTCAACCGCTCCCACGCGAGGGCCTCGACCGACTTGAAATCGCCGCGGGCAAGCAGGTTGCGAAACCACGCTTTGGCGGTTTCGGAGCGCTGCGCGGGATGCTCGACCATCAGCTTGGCGTAGATCTGGCTCGATCTGTCGGATTGGCTCGATTGCCACAGCTGCGCCAGGATCCGGCCGGTCACGTAATCGTGGGGATTGAGCTCGTAGCTCTGTGCGAGTGAGAGAAGGGCCTCGCTTGTGCGATTGGCGCCGATGGCAGCTTCGGCCTTTTGGAAAAAGTAACTCGCCCGCGCCTGCTGGATTTCGTGCCAGTCCGGAGGCCATGCGACGGACGCGAATCGGACCGGATTTCCGACGGCCCGCAGGAAGGCGAATGCGAAAACCGCACAGACAAGGTACAGAACAACCGCAAATCCTCCGCTCCAGGCCGCCGCGCGAATCCAGAATGGGCGCACATTGGCCGCATCCACGGAACAACGCCACTGGCCGTCGGGCGCCCGCTTGAAAACGGGGCATACGCGGCGAAATCGCGCTGGGCTGTTCCAGAACGCCGCCGCGTCGCAGCCCGTTTCCCAAGCGCGGCCGGAATCGCTCGGATGCTGGCAGGGGCAGCGGGTGCGCCGGCCGCGGACGACGTACAGCGTCTTGCTGAGATTAAGCGCGATCAGGGTCCACCAAAAACGGCTCCAATCCCCCAGCCACCCTCTGGCCGCGCCATGCCTGATCCTGCCGAATTGCCTTCGAAGGAATGCGGTCTCTTCTGGGTCGTCCGGGATTTGCGAAGATTTTTGCAAAGTCGCCTGTTCACTTGTCGGGTTCGGCAACGACCAGCGTCCAGAAACCGAGCCAATCGACGGGCCTCACTTCGAGGATTCTCAGGTTTGCTGCATGAAGGATCCGTTCAAGCCGGATGGCGGGGTTGAATCCGAGCAGTCCCGCATAGCGGGCCAGGCCACGCTCACCCCATCGCAATTGCGTATGAGGATGCTCAAAGTGGTTGACGATCGCGATGCGCCCGCCCGGCCTGCAGACGCGGATCATTTCCCTGAGCAAAGCTTCGAGATTTTCGACGACAGAAACGACATACATTGCGGCTACCTTGCCAAAATGGTCGTCCGGAAATGTCATGGCCTGCGCATCCATTTCGAATAGCTCGACGTGGGCGAGCTTGCGCTTTTCACGGAGGCGCGTGGCCCTCTCCAGCATGCTGGTTGAGAAATCGATTCCGGTCACGTCCGCCATCGGATGCCAGTGTCCAAGCGAAAGTCCGGTCCCCACGCCCACTTCAAGGACGCGATCGCCGGGCCGTGCCCCGAGGGCGCGGACTGCGCGCCGGCGACCGGGCTGTAGCAGGGGACCAAAGAGGCAGTCGTAGGAGGGCGCCATTCGCCGATAGGCGGTAAGAATCGCTGCGCGCGTGAGCGGAAAAGCTTCCCGGCCTGAGGAAAGGCCGGCATCGGACACGGTCGGGGAATCAGTGAGTTTCAAGGGGGAAGCGGTGTCTGGAAATGCTCAGCGGCCGTGCTCCTCAGGCGTGCGAGGAGTCCCTGCGGGGCCGCGGCGGTCAATTCGTTGGTTTCTCCCGGATCGGCCGTGAGGTCAAAGAGTTTTTCCTGAAAATTCCTGCGATCGGAATCGTCGAACACATACTTGTAGAGATGTCCGCCGGAAGCCTCCACTAGACCGCGCCAGGTGCCCGGAGGGGTGCTTGTCAGGAATAGGAGCGTTTCCGGCGACGGGGCGAGCAGTGAGCGCCCCTGCCACGAGGAGGGCGTCGGAAGGCCAAGGCGGCCGAGCAGCGTCGGGGCGATGTCCACCTGGCTCGCAATCGGTATCGAGCCATAGCGAAAGTCGCCGGACTCCATGAAGAACATCGGTATCCGGACCTCGCTCTGCCAGAGGGAACGCCCGTGGCCGAAAATACCGTGCTCGCCCAGGCTCTGGCCGTGATCGCCCGCGAGGACGGCGACATAGTCGTGAAGGTAGCCCTTGGCCTCGAGAAGCGCAAAGATCCGCCGAAGGTACAAATCGGCCTGAAATACGCCGTTGTCGTAATTGTCGATCGCGGCCTGCCGGAAGAGCATCGCAGGTCCGAATCGCGCCGTCCATTTCGGCCCGTCGCTTGATGGCCAGCGAAGCGCCTCAGGCTGGCGGACCCCTACGCTGTGCGCCGACATGAGGTGGACATAAAGAAACAGGGGTGTGCCATCGCTCGCGGGCAGCTGCTCAATGTTGAAGATCACATTGCGGTCGTCGTTGACTGGAAAACGCCCCGCGCTCAGCCCATCCACAAAGAAATCGATGTGATTGCCGTAAAATGCGCGCAGGCTTTGGAAAACGGTGTGATCTCCGGAGGCTATGATGCGGGTGGTGTAGCCCTGCATTTTCAATACATCCGGCAGGATGAAATTGCCGATATGAAGGCGCTCCGGATATTTCGAGGAGAGGATCCCCAAAATCCCGTTCTTCGACGCATTGCTCACTGAAAATGCATTTTCCACCTGCTGCAGCCGGCCCGCATCCGCGAGTTCCTTCAGAAAGGGCGCCGTGTCGCGCTGATAACCGTACATCGGAAGGTGGTCCGCGCGAAGGCAATCGACGATCACAACGATTACATTCCGCTTCCGAAGACCGGTCACGACTGGATAGTCACGCCGCGCCGCCACTTCGGGGGCGAGGTCGCCCGGCGCCGAAGCCAGACCTGCGACGGACCCAAACCAGGGCAAAAATACCGGATCGTTTTGAATCGCACCGGCGATGTCGTCGCGCCCCGGGGATTTTCGCGCGAGGATCGCCACAAAGATCGCCAGCAGAAGGCAAACGGTGCCCGCCGTCGCCAACCGGAGGCGCCCGGGAAAAAATCCTTTGGATGGCACCGCCCACTGCAAAAGCGCCCATAGGCGGCGCGACTGCCACAATGCAAGCCCCAGGACGCCGGCAAACAGGAGGGCTACGCACCCAAGCGCTAGATACGGGGCGATGCCGACCGTCGCGGCATAGCTTCGGATTTGCGGCCACATGGTGTGCCTGATCGGGGATGTGAGCGGACTGCCCCAGATGTGCAGCGAGGCCGCCTGGGCGGCATAACTCAAATTAAGGACCGCGGCGGCCAAGACCAGTGAGCAGGCAAATAGCCGGGCCGGAATCCGGCTGCGCCCGGCCCACGACCCGCCGGCGACCCATCCCCAAAAGAAAAGGAAAAGCGTCTGCGCCGCGACGACGAACGCCACATGGGTCCACGCAACCGGGCGCATCGAGGCAAGGTTCGAAAATCCCGACTCCTTGACGTACAGCGACGCGGCCAATGCGCTCACGGCGCACTGCGGGAATAGCAAAAGAAAGAATCTGCCGGCGACTCTGATTTCTGGGCTCCTCCAAAGCGACAGAAACGGGTTCCTGGAAGACGGCATCAAGGTTTGGGGGTCTCCCCATCGGGGTTATGCCGCGACGGGCGTGTACTGTCCAGCATCCTCTTGCCCCATTCCTCCACAGGCTGCGGACTTCCGAAAAAACGGCCCACCCTCAGAGCCGCCCTGGATCACTCAAACGATCGGAAAGGACCGGCTAGGCCTGAAGGCTGGCGCGGCGATAGAAGAAAGCCAGCGCCAGCAGCGCTGCTCCGAGCAATGCTATCGAACTCCCGCCATCTGGCACCTGAACGGTAGTACTGTAGATCAGCTGGTCCTGCACGGGTTGGCCCGAGCTGTTGGTCAGCTCCAGAACATATACGTCCCATGAATCCGTTTTGCCGCTCAGTGTCACCAACGACTGGGCGGCGTCGAGACCGGCCGTAGTTCCCGCGTGACCAGGGTCAATTGCGTTCTCCGCCAAATCGACCAAATCTGTGGTTAATGTGGTGTTTACACCCGTGGAGACAGGGGTCTCGTTCTCGAAATCCCAGATTGCAGCTTGAAGCGCGCCCGCGCTAGCGGAGGACGTGTAGGAGAAGCTCGCACTATTGTAGGCAGAACCGGCAAGATCCGAGGCAAGCGCCCCGGTCGCAAATTGCTGGTACAAATAAGCCACACCTTCGGAAAGGCCTGTGTCGGCGTCGATAGACGTCCCATTGGGGCCGTGAGTGTCATACTGGTTGCTGTCAGTCTGCTGGAGACCGAGCCCTACCGAGTAGTTGTAGACTGTCTGCGGGTCCATATACACCAGCGTTTCCAGGCAAAAAGTTTCGAAATCCAACGAGTCAATTGGCCCCTTGGCCAACGACGAGTAACCGCTGTCCGTGAGAGACCCCGAGTCGATATTTGCCACAAACGCGCCGCCATTTTGGTAGGCATAGGGAGCCGCAGAGCCACCGGAATACAGGGTAATGGTACCGGTGTTGCTGGCTCTCGCCGGCGCAGTCGCAAAGGCTACGGTGAGACAAACCGCGCTAAGGGCGAATGCCCGATTTAGGTGAAAATTCATAGGACTGCGTTAAACTTACATACAGTAAATAGCACGATGCGCGCCGGATCCAAGGACTATAATTTAAGACGTTGATTTTAAGTAACTTCAAAAATATAAATACATGGCGTCTAAGATTGTATGCGCCTATCGAAGCGATTTTCGTAAGGTTTTCCGACACTTCAGGAAGGTTTGCCGACATTCGAAGATTAAGCCCGGAATCAACGTCTGAACAGTAGGCAGCGAGCAGGAGTGGAGCAAGGGGCAATTCGCTTCACCTTGCTGGGCTTTGGCTTTCATGATTGCGTTCGCCATGCATCGGACAGGACGGGACCGCTTCGCGATTTTCATTTTGTTCGCGATCATGCTTTCGGGCGGAGGCTGTACGAAGGAAATGCGCGAGAGCCGGCTCGTGTCGCAGGCCGGCCGCGACTTTGAGGCCGGCGCATATGACAAAGCGGAAGTGGAATACCTCAAGGCGCGCCTGCTCGTGCCGCACGATCCAGCGGTCATCCTGCAGCTCGGGATTATCTACTACAACGAAGGCCGGTTTTTTGAGGCTTATAATTTCCTGAAAGGGGCGACCGAGCTGGACCCGCATAGTACCGTGGTGCAGCTCAAGTTTGGCGAGGCTTCGTATTCACTGGGCGATGCCAAAGCGGCCCGGGATGCCGCAAAGCAGGTACTGCAGGTCGAACCATCGAATGAGGAGGCGCTTTTGCTCCTCTGCGATACGTCCCGCCTGCCTCCGCAGGAGGATGAGACGATCCGGATCGTCAACCAGCTCAGCCAAACCCACCCGGACTGCGCCGGCTACCACGTGGTCCTCGGGCGCTTGAAGTTCGGCCATCGCGACGCGGACGGCGCGGAAAAAGAAGCGCGGAGCGCGCTCGAACTCGATCCCAAGTCCAGCGCCGCCAACGAGCTCTTGGGCAGCATTTACCAGCTTCGCGGCGACGTGAAGCAGGCGGCTGAGGCATACCGGACTGCGGCGAACCTGGCGCCTTTGCGCTCGCTCCGGCGCCTGGTGGATATCGACTTCCGGATGCGGACGGGAGACCCCGCCGAGGCTAAGAAGGACCTGGAGACGCTGATCAACCGGGCGCCGGATTACATTCCCGCCCTCGTTGACGGGATGAAGGTCGCATTCCGCGACAAGCGGTTCACGGACTGCCAGCAGCTTCTGGACAGGATTTTCATGCGGGAGCCCCGCAACCAGGACGCTCTCGTCGATCAGGGTGCGCTTTATACGACCCAAGGCGATAGGGCCGCGGCCGTCACTGCGCTCGAGAAGGCGGAGGGCGTGTATCCCCGCTCTGCCACGATCAAGCTCCAGCTCGCCCTTGCGTATGTGGGAATTGGCGAAATGACGAAGTCTGAGGGCCGGCTCGTTCAGGCGCTCTCGCTCGATCCGTCGTTTGACCAGGCGTCCATGGTTTTGGCGGAGCTCGATCTTCGCAAGGGCGATCCGGTCGCCGCAATCGGTCTATTGGACCCGCTCACACAAAGCCATATCCGGCTGGGCCCGGCCTACCTCCTCCTAGCCCGGGCCTATGCCATGCACAGAGAGCCCGATCAGGCATTGGCCGTGTACCGGAAACTGGCGGCGGTCTTTCCCAAGGATCCCCAGGTGCCCTATTTGATGGGCCTGGTGCTGGCCGGGCAGGACCGCCGAGCCGATGCGCGCCAAGCGTTCGAAATTGCGCTGGAAATCGACCCCGGTTACGGACCGGCCATGGACATGGTGGTGTATTCCGACTTGGCCGACCAGCACATCGACGCGGCGGCCGCGCGGGTCGAGGCATTCATCCAAAAATACCCCAAATCGGCAAGGCCTTGGCTGCTCCGCGCCGAGATTGATCGGGTCCGAAGCGACGTCGCCGCCGGCGAATCGGATCTGCTCAAGGCCATCGACTTGGATCCCCGCGCGCAGCCCGCGTACATCAAGCTCGCCCAGCTTTATTTCTCGACGCACCAAAGCGCCAAGGCGATCGAGCGGTTGACTGCGTTCGTCGCCAAGACGAAAAATGTCACCGCCGAGATGGAGATCGCCGCGATCCATGAGAGCCTGGCGCAATTCGACAGCGCCGCCGCGGACTACCGCGAGGTGCTCGGCTTCGATCCAAATTTTGGTCCGGCGCTAAATGACCTGGCTTTTCTTTACTCGGAGCACTTGGGGAAGATCGACGAGGCCTATGAATTGGCGAAGCAGGCGAGGGAAATCTCACCCGACGATTCCGACACGGCGGACACTCTGGGGTGGATCCTGTACCGGCGGGGCGACGCTCGCGGCGCTCTCGAACTGGTGCAGGAATGCGCCCAAAAGTCGCCCGAAAACGCGGTCGCACAGTTCCACCTGGGGATGATTCATTCCAGGCTCGGCGAGGAGGGGCCGGGGCGGGAGGCTTTTGAGCGCGCGCTCGCCGGCCCTGCCGGCGGCCAGCTGGACGCGGAGAGCGCCGGCGCGGCGCGTCAGGAGCTCGCCGTGATGGCGATCGATCCGGCCGCGGCCCCGCGCGCAGCCCTCGACGAGCTTGAAAATCGCGAAAAAGCCGACCCCGATGATCCGATTGTCCTGGCCCGGCTCGGGATTTTGCAGGCGAAGTTCGGTGAATCGAAACAGGCGGCGAAGACGCTGGCCGCCGACCTAAAAATTACCCCCCGGAATGTCGAGGCGATGCTCGCGCTCGCGCAGGTGTACTCCGGCCCGCTGCCCGATCCCGACCAGGCCCGCATCCTGGCCAAATCCGTCCACGAAATCGAGCCCGACAATCCGCGCGTTTCCGAGATTCTGGGAAACCTGCTCTACCAAACGGGTGATTATGTGTGGTCGGAGGACTTGCTGCAGGAGGCGGCCCGGGCGAAGCCCGGCCAGCCCACGCTGCAGTACGAGCTTGCGCTGTCGCAGTACGCCATCGGCCGCGGTTCCGAAGCGGGAGTGAACCTGAATCGGATGCTGTCCGGCGGGCCGGAATTCGCGAAGCGGGATGAAGCCCTGCAGTTGGCGGCTATGATAGCGGCCGGTGCGAGCCCCGAGAAGGCCGAGGCCGCGGCGGATGACGCGCGGAGGATCCTCGAGAAAAATCCGGGCTATCTTCCGGCGATGATGGTTTCCGCCCTCGCCCTCGAGCGCCAGGACGGCTCGGCTGCGGCGGCAGCGTACGAAAAAATTCTGGCCAAGGATCCGTATCTCACGCCCGCCACCCGGCAGCTCGCCGTAATTTTGGCAAGGAGTTCGGGAAACACCCAGAAAGCCTATGATCTCGCGATCCAGGCGCATGAAGCGTTTCCCGACGACCCGGGTGTTGCGGCCGCGCTGGGAATAATGGACTATCGCATCGGCAACTACGACGCGGCCGTGACCCTTCTCCAGGAAAGCCTCAAGAAGCGGGCTGACGATGGCGAAGCTCTCTCCTATCTCGGGTTGAGCCACCTCGGCCTAAAGCAGACCAAGGTGGCCAGGGAGGAATTGCAGCGCTCACTCGAGCTCAAATTGCCGGCCGAGCAAGCGGACCGCGTCAAACGGGTTCTCGACGACGCAAAGTAATCCGATTGACCGGCGGGGATTTGATGTTGCGGCCGCGAATTTCCGGTCAAGGTTTGGCGACGTGAAATCGGCCTTTTCCATCCAACATCAACTTTTTCGGCGGATGCCCCTGCTATTGGGATTTGTCCTGGCGGCTGGCGCCGTGGCTTTGCCCGGACAGCCGAATATGGCCATACCGGCCGGGTCCTCCGATTCCAAAGCGTTCGCCGTCCCCCCGAACGAGGAAAAAAATCTTGTCCTCGATGCCGCGTCCAAGGAACAGACGGTCAAGCCGGGGCAGGAAGGTTGCGTCTTCGTGTTCGCGGTAAAAAATATCTCGAAGTCGCCGATCGTAATCTTTGACGTGCGGACTTCCTGCGGGTGTACGGTCGCGACGATGCCATCCAAGCCGTGGACGGTCCCGCCGGGTGGCGGCGGGGAGATCAAGCTCACGCTCGATCTTCACGGGGAATCCGGCACGGTGTCCAAGAGCGCGATCATCGAAATGTCGACCGGATACAAGAACCTGGAGATCAAGGCCGTCTTTCAGTGATTACGTTTTGACAGGGAGGGTCCCGAAAGAGGCGGAGCTCGCCGAAGCCCAGAATGCCCGCCCCAAGCCGGGCCAGGCGGGATCCCAGCCCGTCCTGGCCCCGGAAGGCGGGCACGAGGCTCGCAACGCCTCTTTCGGGACCCTCCCTGTCAAAACGTGCCACTATCCATCTTTTCGACCGGCTGGACCTGGCCGCCCCCTAATCGGAATTATGGCTTCGGCGGGGGCGGTGGTGTTGGGGTGGGAGTGGGTGTCGGCGAAGGTGTCGGTGTCGGAGTGGGTGTCGGCGAAGGAGTCGGTGTAGGCGTCGGAGTCGGCGTCGGAGTGGGGGTAGGTGTCGGCGACGGCGATGGTGAAGGCGACGGGCCTCCTCCTCCTGAACTCTCGGACGGACTTCCCGCAGTTAGAGTCACAGTCGCTTCAGCTGTCCCTTTTACCGTCGATCCACCTCCGTTCGACTGGGTGTTGCCTGTGGCCGTGACGGTATTCTTGGAGGTTCCACCGGTTGGATACGGGAAGAATTTGATGACTCCGCTGATCTTCGACGGAGAATTATGCACAAATGGGATCGACAGGGAGCCGAAGCCCCCGCTCGCGGCCAGGACGGATCCCTTGAGGATAACATCGTAGCCATCCACAATGTTCCAGGTCGGCGCCAAACTTGTGACGACTCCTCCGGGTGTGGGCGAATACGAAGAGTACCAGCCGGAACCGTTCATGATTGTGTTCACGTCTTTCGTGCAAGTGGTGTTCGCGTAATCGAGAACGGACGAGCTGCCATACATCATCTCGCCGTCATTGCCGTACGATCCGACGCCGGCGGTTCCATATCCGGACGGATAACTGATGCTGTAATTTCCGCTGGTGATGGTGCTTGTCCCCACGCTGGAAAGGTAGTCAACGAGCAGCGAGAAGCTTTCGGTCCCCGAAGAGCTGCTGGTCGCAGGGGTCGTGATCAAGAAATTGCACTGATCGCTGTTATACAGGTCGCTGAACTGGTGGCCCATCGAACCCCAGCCGCTGCTGGTGTAGCCGGACCCGTATGTGTTGTCCACCAGACCGAGAGACTGGTCGTAGATAATGCGCAGATCGGAATTGCCCGACGGATTGTTCGTGGAAGTCACGTTGGGCGTAAAATGGTCATTAACATAGTTGCCGCCGCCGCCATAGGTGCCGTACTGCACGACCAGCGTTCCGGCAGGCAAGATATCGCCGTCCACATCCACGGATTCCGCGACCGCTGGATACAAGGTTGCGTAAAAAGGCCCGGCCGTGGCCCCCGAATTCAGTTGCGCGATGGTGGCGATCGTGACGGCCGCCAATGGGTCATTGGGCAAGCCGTCGTCATCGACGAGCGTCAAATTATACAGCGTAGCGCCGCTATTATTGGTCACATAGTACTGGTAGGTGACCGGTGTGAATGGCGATATCGAACCGGTAACGGTCTGGCCGTTTTGGGTGGGTGTCTTGAGTACAAGTATGGGAGGAAGCGGGGGGATGGTGACACAGCTGCCCGCAGTTTGGGTGAACGCCGCCGGCGATATCGTCGTCGGGAAGGGGTTGCCATCGGGCAATGTGATCTGCCCCAGCCCGCATCCGGTCAGGGTGGCGGTATTGCACAAAGTGCCGCCAGTGCTCCAGGTTATGCCCGTAACAGGTTGAACGGTGGTCGTGGTCGTTATTGACTCCGCCGTATTCAAGAAGCCGGAGTTGTAGACGATCTGTATGTCCCCCGTCGGCGGCCCGAACGTGGGTGCGCTGTCGGGATCGATCAAATTGACCGCGGCATTGACCCCGGTTACGCCCGTCGGCGTCACCCCGGTTATCAGGCTCTGGGAGGTCGCTACGTTTGTCTCGGCCGGGTCGCTGGAGCTGTACCCATCCATGTCGAAAGTGAAGAGCCCGCCATTGACCGCTGTGACCAGGATTTCGACCTCGTACGGCCCGCCGGCAATATTGGCGCTTGAACTAAACACCGCCGGATTGAAATTCGCGATAAAGAACAGGTTCAGGGTCGATCCCGCCCCGTAAGATGAATTCTGGGCCGAATTGCCGAGCACAAAAGGATCACCAACATTGCCAAGCGAGGAAGAATTGAATCTGCCAACGAATAACGACAGCGTGCCTGAATTTGAAGAGGTGGCAAAGGTTTGAGGCCCCGAACTGCTTGATTGGCCGGGAACATACGTCGGAGCCACATAGGCCTTGGTCGCCTCGCTTCCATTATCGACGTCCACAACGTCCGAGGAGATCAAGTTTCCAGCGCTATCCCGCAGATTCACAACGACATTGCCGATCGGCCCCACCGGATTTCCATTATTGCTAAATACGATTTGGAAATCGCCAACGGCAGCAACTGTTGACGTCACGGATTGCGGCGTGGCAGTCACAGTCCACGGGATCTGGCCTTGCCCCGCACTCGTTGCCGCAGAGAAGCCGTTGGACTTGGTCAGCATCCAAGGCGTGCTGGAATAGTTGTACAACAGGGCGTTGCCATAGACGCCCGGCGGAAGCGTAATAACAGCCCTCGCGAGCTGTGCGCCGCTCAAAAGCGCGCAAAACGCGGTAATCGCTCGAAACCTGCAAAGACAAGATGAAGACTTCATAAATTGAGTTGGATTTGGCCGGACGTATGAAACTGGAAAGATACTGCGTTGAAGCTAAGGGGAGACTAGTACTTCCTTGTGATCGGCTGTAGCGAGTTGCAATTGAACCGTATAATTACTTAGCACAGGCATTTGCGCATAAGTACACAGTCGCCGCCGTGGGTCGCGGCGGCCGCCTGGGGGGATTGCAATGGTTGGAAGTGTGAATTGGGTCGCCGTGCCGTGCTTCGGTTTTTCGCCACGGATAGTGGTGAAATTAGCATTTATTGAGCCAACCGACCGGTTTTTAACCGTAAGATATTGGCATTACGTTAATAACAATTCTAAACCAGTCCGACCATTCTTTCCGAGAGTGGCAAAAACGTAAGCCGTTCCGACGTTATTTTTGGAAATGAGTGCGCTGCCGCCAGCGAAGAAACAGGGCGGCGGCGAGCAAAACCGCGTTCCGGACCAGAGGCCGCACCGACTTGGTTACTGGCCACGCATTCGAACCGAAACAGCCGCAATCGAGGTCGAATCCGCGGGGCCGGGCCTGCACGAGCACAACGGTAAAGACCACGGTCATCAGCACCGCCGCCAAGGACACCAAAACGAGGCCGCCAATCGTCAGCCCATCCCGGACCGTGATCGCCCATCCGCCTTGGTTCATGGCCTCGTGTTCACGCACCGAGTGTTCAATCGAATGGTTTCCATTGCCCTATTTCTCACAGGTTGCCAAAACGGGCCGACCGGATCTTGTCAAACCGCTCCTGTCAGTCCCCAAGTCCTTTTTGAAATTGCTGCGCGGCATGAAAACAAAGTTACGGGTAGGCTTGCAGGCGGCCGTCGTTATTTTGGCTGTGACCTGGGTTTATTCGCCGGCTTTTCACGGCGCCAAGCTGTGGGATGACACCTCTGACTTTCCCGAAACGCGACTGGCATTCAATCTGAGCGGGCTGGCGAAGGTCTGGACCGGCGCATTCAGTTACGACTATTACCCGCTGAAGAGGACGGTTGAGTGGATCCAATGGTTGTTATGGGGCGAGGATACCCTCGGCGCTCACCTGACAAACGTCGGATTGCACGTGCTGAGCGCGCTCCTTTTCTGGCGGCTGCTGGGCCGGCTCGGCGTTCGGTGGGCCTGGTTCGGCGGCCTCCTGCTCGCGGTGCATCCGCTGGCGGTTGAATCGGTGGCATGGATGTCCGAGATAAAGAACACGCTTTCACTTCCGTTTCTGCTGCTGGCGATGATCGCGTTTATATCCTACGACGAGAAGAAATCCGCCGGGCAGCTCGTCCTGGCACTCCTGTGCTTTCTTGCGTCGCTGCTGTGCAAAAGCTCGGTAGTTATGTTTCCTGTCGTGCTTCTTTTGTATTGCTGGTGGAAGCGGGGGCGGATCTGCCTTGCGGATGTCTGGGCGAGCTCGGCGTTTTTTGTCATTTCCCTGGTCTTGGGCTTGGTCGAAATGGGCTATCAACATCTGGGACTGGGCGGGGGGAGCCTCAACATCGGCGGATTTTTTTCGCGGCTGGCCGGCGCGGGCCTGGCGATCGCGTTCTACCTTTGGAAGTTTATCGCGCCGATCGGGCTGATGCCGATTTATCCGCGCTGGACCGTGGTCCCGCCATCGCCCGCCCAGTTCCTGCCGTGGCTCGCCCTGGGGGCTTTGGTCGGATGGTTTTGGACGAAGCGGGCGGAGTGGGGGCGGGACGCCCTGTTCGGCCTGGGCTGCTTTGGCATCAACTTGCTGCCCGTGCTGGGGCTGATTCCGATGACGTATCTGCTCATCTCCTGGGTGGCCGATCATTTCGTATACCTGCCGATGCTCGGATTGATCGGACTTGTCGCCGGTGGCGCGGGCACGCTTGCGGATCGGTTGACAAGCCAGCGGCGCGCGCTGCTCGCGGCATCCGCAGCGATTGTCCTTTGCGCGCTGGGCTTCGCCAGTCACCGGTACGCGACGACTTTCAGTACGGTGGAGGCATTTTGGGACAATGCAGTGCGGCAAAACCCGCAGGCCTGGGTTGCCCAAAACAACCTGGCTTGCGCAATCGCCGGCCAGCCCGCCCGGAAGGCGGACACACTCGCGCACTATGAAGCCGCCCTGCGCCTCAATCCGGATTATGCCGAGGCGCATAACAACTTGGCCATCTTTTTGGCCGGCCAGCCCGGGCGGCAGGCGGATGCGATCGCCCACTACGAGACCGCCCTGCGCTTGAAGCCGGATTATGCCGAAGCACACAGCAATCTGGCCTATCTTCTTGCAAACCAGACTGGGCGGCAAATGGACGCGATCGCCCAATACAAGGCCGCCCTGCGCATCGAGCCGGATTATGTCGCGGCGCAATACGCGTTGGCTAACCTTCTTGCGAGCCAGCCCGTGTGGCAGGCGGACGCGATCGCCCACTACGAAACCACTCTGCGCCTCAAGCCGGATTATGCCGAGGCGCACAACAACCTTGCGATCCTTCTTGCCAAACAACCCGGTCGGCAGGCGGAGGCGATCGCACACTACGAGACTGCACTGCGCCTAAAACCGGATGATGCCGGAACTCACTACAACTTGGCCTACCTTCTCGCCAGCTTGCCGGGCCGGGAGGACGAAGCCGCCCTTCAATTCAGAGCCGCTTTGAAGATCAATCCCGATTTTGCCGCCGCAAGGGAAGCCCTTCAGCGTTTGCAGGCCAACAATCGCTGATGCATTGACTTAGGTGGATTCGACAAACCGGACCACCGATACAGACTTGCTTGAGTTTATACCCATTGGTCCGATTGCATTGTATCGGGGGTGCCGGGTATTCTGAAAAGCCAGGCTCTTCCCCTGTCCAATTCGACCTTTTTTGAGTCCATGAGTCCCCTCGCCAGCTGCCGAACAATCATTGCGGCCATACTATCCCTAAGCGCCGTCTTCGAACTGTGCGCAACGCCGATTCATGATGCCGCGCATTCTGGAGACGTGAAAAAAGTGAGCGCTCTGCTCGCGGCCGATCCCTCCTCGGTCGACGCCAAGGACGAACGCAATGCCACTCCGCTTTGGGTCGCCGCACAGAACGGGCAGCTTGAAATGGTGAAGCTGCTTTTGGAAAAGGGCGCTGCTATCGATGCCCGAGACAGCAACGGTACCACGCCGCTCTGGGTCGCCTCGCAGGCATACCCTGACGTGGTGAAGCTGCTCCTGGAAAAGGGCGCCGCGGTCGATGCCAAGGACAGCAACGGCACCACGCCGCTTTGGATCGCCTCGCGGGAGGGCTGGCATCCGGACGTGGTGAGGCTCCTGCTTGCGAAAGGCGCGGCGGTCGACGCCAGAAACAGCACCGGTTTCACGCCTCTTATGATCGCCGCGTACGAAGGCCCTGATGTGGTGGCAAGGCAGTTACTCGACAAAGGCGCGGCGATTGAAGCCAGAGACAACAACGGTTCCACGCCACTGTGGATCGCGGCGCAGTCCGCGCATATTCCAGTCGTAAGGCTGCTATTGGAGAGGGGCGCGGCGATTGATGCCAGGGGTGACAAGGGTGTGACTGCGCTCTGGGTAACCGCTTCGTTGGGACAGCCCGAAACGGTGAATCTCTTGCTGGAAAAAGGCGCAGATGTTGAGTCCAGGGATAAAAACGGATCGACTCCGCTGTGGATCGCCGCGGCCGACGGTCATGTCGATGTGATGAATCTTTTGCTGAAGAAAGGTGCGGCGATCGATGCCAAGGACAATAACGGCTGTACGCCGCTGTGGATCGCCACGCAAAATGGAATTCTTGGAATGGTGAAGTTGCTGCTGGACAAAGGCGCGAACCCGAATGTCGAGGCGATGGGCTCGACCCCGCTCCAGATTGCAAAAGCAAAGGGTTACAGGGAGATCGCCGAACTGCTTCAGCAAGCGGAAACAAAATGAAGCGAATCGCGATCCTCGCTGTCGTTCTGGCCCTCAGATTTGGCTCCGGCATATCTGCCGCTCCAATTCATGATGCGGCACGGGCTGGAGATCTGAAAAAAGTCAGCGCTCTGCTGGCGGCAGATCCTTCATTGGTCGATGTCAGGGACGAACACCAGGCCACGCCGCTTTGGATCGCCGCCGAGATTGGGTCTGTCGATATTGTGAAGCTGTTGCTCGACAAAGGCGCTGCTGTCGATGCGGCGGACAACGACGGCACCACACCGCTTTGGATCGCGGCGAGGGAGGGCTGGCATCCTGAAGTGGTGAAATTGCTTCTTGAGAAAGGTGCGACGGTCGATGCCAAGAACAATACCGGCTACACGCCCCTTTTGATCAACGCGCATTTGGGGGAAGGCACTGATGTGGCAAGGCTGTTGATCGACAAAGGAGCGGCGATCGATGCCAGGGACAGCAACGGTGACACGCCGCTTTGGATCGCAGCGCAGTCTGGGCATCATAATGTGGCAAGCGTGCTTTTGGAGAAGCGCGCGTCGATTGATGCCAAGTGCGAGAAGGGCGAGACGCCGCTTTGGATTGCCGTATCGATGGGACATGTCGAAACGGTGGAACTGCTGCTGACAAGTGGCGCATCGGTTGAAGCCAAGGACAACGCCGGTCTCACATCGTTCTGGGTCGTGGCGCAAGCCGGCCATCTCGACATTATTAAAATGCTGCTGGACAAGGGCGCGGTGGTCGATTCCGAGAATCCCAACGGCACCACACCGCTCTGGTTCGCCGCGCAAGCCGGCCATCTCGACGTAATGAAGCTTCTGCTGGAGAATGGCGCGGCGGTGGATTTGAGGAACGACACCGGCTTTACACCGCTCATGATCGCAGCGCAAAAAGCGCCTGCGGAGGCTGCAGGGCTATTGCTCGACAAGGGGGCGGCGATTGGGGCCAGGGACGACAACGGATCGACGCCGCTTTGGATCGCTGCGCAGTCCGGGAATGTTCCAGCGGCGAAGCTCCTAATTGAGAGGGGCGCAGCGATTGAGGCCAAGGACGGCAAGGGGGTCACATCGCTCTGGATCGCCGCATCGTTGGGAAAAGACGAAGCGGTGAAGGTGTTGCTGGAAAAAGGCGCGGCAATCGAGGCCAAAGGCGACCACGGCTCGACGCCGCTTTGGATCGCCGCGGCCAACGGTCATCTCGATGTTATGAAGCTTCTGGTGAAGAAAGGCGCGGCGAATGAGGCGAAGGACAGCGACGGCTCCACGCCGCTTTGGATCGCCACGCAAAAGGGGCATTTTGGAGCGGTGAGGCTGCTGTTGGAAAAAGGTGCGAACCCCAATGTCTTGGCGATGGGCGCGACCCCGCTCCAGATCACAGGCGCCAAGGGTTACAGGGATATCGCGCAATTGCTTCGACAAGCGGGCGCAAAATAAAGGTGGCTGCCCGGCTGAACCTTAAAGCTTCACTCCAGGGCTCTTCTCGTAAGCGGAGCCGACTCTGCAAAGCTGGTCCAACGTTTCCGCGAAAAGGACATAAAGCTCCTCACATTACTCCACTTCAGCCCCGACAGCGGTTTGCGTCGGCTTTAGAAACGTCTTAACGAGAGAGCCTTCGCCGCAAAGGGTAAAACCCTGAAAACACTTGAACCATTTGCCGGCCGGAACCGTTGGGCTCTGGTCGAGCCAATGTGCGAACTGCTTCAAGTCCTCGGTTGTGATTCCGCGCTCTGCTCTTCTTTGAAAAAGGTGAAGAAGTACCGCCTCGGGAACATCATCCCTTTGGATTTTTGGCATGACGCCGACTCAATGGTTTCCCGTAGAAGCCGGCAACGAATTCCTCCTCAAGTCGGGCCTTTTCGCGGGCGTCGGCGGTATCCAATCGGTCTGCGATCTTTCCCAGTTGGTCAGGCGTCAGTTTCCTGGCGGTCAGTGTGAAATCGAGGCTAAGCGCCTCGGCCGCTCTGCCTATGCTGTTCAGCGTGATGGAAGTATTGTCGCCGTTCAGGATGCGCCGGATGGAATTCCGCCCCGTTTTTGTCTTTTTCGCGAAGGTAGTGATATTCAGATGATCAGCGACCATCCTTTCGCGGATAGCCTGCGCCAAGGATCTTTTCATTTTCACTGCAACGGTCATGAAAAGAAGGTGGGCCAATTTTGGCCCATGTCAACCCCGGACAGGTAATTTCCCTCTACATGCAGAGACTTAAGGATCGGCTGACATGCCCAGGTGGCTGCCCGGCCTGGATTGGGTGGCCTACGGCCAGTCGCTTTGCGACCGCCCTTCGGGCGCCCCTTCTCCGCTCGCATTCGCTCGCTCCGTCGAACCAGAGCCTATGATTGCTAGTCCTGGTTCAAATCCAGGCACTGGGCCAGGGGCTTCGGAGGTGGCTGCCCGGCCTGGATTCGAACCAGGACTAGGTGAGTCAAAGTCACCTGTGCTACCCTTACACCACCAGGCAATAAAGTAACCAGCCAGCGTGCGACGCGGAAACGAGGGGTCAAGGGCGGAACGCTTCGCCGCGACAGGCTTCAACAGGAGGCCGTTCTTTGGTTGTAAAATTGCCGCATCCCCCGGTGAATAGAGAGGCTATCCGAAAACTGACATGGGCCATTGCGGTGCATCTTTTGTTCTGGAGCCGCGTTGCCGCCTCGGGGCAAGCCTCTCTGAGGATTGCCTCCTCGGCGTCGCTTTGCTCCCGAACAAAATATGCACCGCAATGGCCCATGTCAGTTTTCGGATAGCCTCTAAAAACCTTTGGCCCAAACCTGATGGATCGATCACCGGACACCAAGTCTCCCACGCAACGCGCTTTTCTAGTCGGCGTTCAGACACCGGACATGCCGGCAGGCGAGGGCCAGGAACTCCTCGCGGAACTGACCGAGCTTGTCGAAAATATCCAGTTCGAGGTGATCCGCACGACGCTCGTCAACCTCAGGCGGCGCTCTCCGGCCCTGTTGCTTGGGGAGGGAAAAGCCCAGGAGCTGGCCGCGCTAGCGAAGGAAGACGGCGCCAGTGTGATTGTGTTTGATGCGGCCCTTTCACCTGGGCAGCAGCGCAATTGGGAGGAACTGGCCGGCCTTGCGGTCATCGACAGGCAGGAGGTGATCCTGGAAGTCTTTGCCGATCGCGCGCACACCCGCGAGGCGGGAATCCAGGTGGCGCTCGCCCGGCTGGAGTATTCGTTGCCGCGCCTCACCCGCGCCTGGACCCATCTCTCCCGGCAACGCGGACGGGGTGCCATGGGCGGCGAAGGCGAAACCCAGCTCGAGCAGGACCGGCGCGTCGTGCGCGACCGGATCGCCCATCTCAAGTCCGAGCTTGAAGCGGTCGTCCGGCAGCGCGACGTCCAGCGGCGCAAGCGCCAGCGGGTGCCTGTCCCCACCGCGGCGATCGTCGGATACACGAACTCCGGAAAATCATCGCTTCTCAATTCGCTGACCGGCGCGCGAGTCCTCGCGGTGGACAAGCTTTTTGCGACGCTCGACCCGACAACCCGCCAGATGGATCTGCCCGGAAACAAAAAGCTCCTGATAACGGACACGGTGGGTTTCATTCGCCGCCTGCCGCATGGCCTTGTCGAGGCGTTCAAGGCGACCCTTGAGGAGGTGGTGGTCGCCGACTTCCTTGTGCATGTCATCGACGTGACGAGTCCCCATTGGGAAAAACACCGGGCGACCACGTTGAGCGTGCTCGAGGAATTGGGAGCCGTGGACCGCCCGATCATCACCGTTTTCAACAAAATCGACATCGCCGACCCCGCGCAGATCGCGGACGCAAGAAGGCTGGCGCCCGGCGCCCTTTTTGTGAGCGCTCGCACCCGCGCCGGCTTGCCGGGGCTTGTGGATCGTTTTCAGGAGCTTTGCGCCGGCAATGGCGTCCAATCCGAACTTCTCGTGCCGCCCGACCGATACGATGTTGTCGCGCGCCTTCAGAGGGTGGGGCGCATTCACAAGGAGGAACACCGCGAAGACGGCATTCTACTTTCGGTGCAGTATCCGCCCGCCCAGTCGGGCTATTTCGCCCCGTTTATCTTCAAGCGCGCCGCCGGAAAACAGAAGGGGTCAGGTTGAAAAAGAAAACACCTCAGGCCTCCAGAATTGAAATCCGATTGCGGATTTCAATTCTGGAGGCCTGAGGTGTTTTCAGCGACTGAGGTGTTTTCAGCGAAGCCTGGCGAAACTGGACTGGAGCAGTTCCAAATCCGTCGCTCCGGGCTTTTTCTCCCTCGCTTTTGTGATCAATCCCGCCTCGAGCGCGTTCTTGGTCGGGCGATTGGACTCGTAGAAGACGCCGAACACGCCCGGCCACGGAAGCAACGCGAGCCGGTAAGCGGACAACACATCGGAAGGATCGTGCCGGAGTGAATCATCAGGCATTCCGTCGTTCTTTTTTTCTTCGATCACCCGAAATTCTCCCCCTTTTCGCGGAACGGCCCCGTCGAATGCGCCTGGAAAGAATTCGACGCATTCGGAAAGGATCTCGACGACCGAAAACCCGTCGTGACGAGCGGCCCGCTCCATCATCTCAGTCATGTGGCTGACCTGCGACGCATGACTTCGGGCGACGAACGTGGCCCCGCTGTTGACGATCGTCTGCATCGGATTGATGGGCTGGTCGATGGCGCCCGTCATATCGGTCTTTGACTTGAAGCCCAAGGGAGAGGTGGGGGAAGTCTGCTTTTTTGTCAGACCGTACACGAAATTGTCCATGATCACATAGGTGAGGCGGACATTCTTTCGCGCCGCGTGGACCAGGTGGTTGCCTCCGATCGAGAAGCCGTCCCCGTCCCCGCCGAAAACAAAGACGTGCAGGTCGTCTCGGCCGAGGCTGACGCCGGACGAGAAGGGAAGCGAACGCCCGTGGATAAAGTGGCCGCCATAGGCGTTGACAAAGTACGGAAATCGCGACGAGCAGCCGATGCCCGCCATCACGACGAGATTCTGGTGGGGGATCTGTAGCTTTTCGAGCACCCGGTAGAAGGATGCGAGGACGGCGAAATCGCCGCAACCGGGGCACCAAGTGGGGTGGTCGGCGATGAGGGCTTTCCTTGTGAGCGGCGCGGACGGGGATGCCGGCGTTGCAAGAGCTGTAGCGGGAGAGGACATGGATTTAAACGCGAGGGGGTTGAAAGAGAAAACGGAGCGGGGATTCGGGCGAAACCCGGGTCTTAGGCTTTGTTGCCGTTGCCGCCATTGCGGTGAATGCGGGCGTTCACCCCATCCACAATTTCGCGGATCTTGAATGTGAGCCCGTCGGTCTTCGTCAGGCTTCGGATTGAGGGCATTGCGTAGCATCCCCGCAGGTGCATGGCCAGCTGCCCGTAACCGTAAATTCCCTCGTCATTCATTTCGACCACGACCACGTCGCGGTACCGCTTTAAGATCGCATCGAGTCCGTTCGGCAGCGGATTGATGTGGCGAAGATGGAGCTGGCCGACCCGGATGCCCGACGATTGCAGCCGCCGTAACGCCTCGCGAATGGCCCCCCAGGTGGAGCCCCAGCCCACGACAAGCACATCGCCATCCGGATCGCCGAAGACCTCCGGGAGGGGCAGCTGCGCGCTCAGGGCCTTAAACTTGTCCCGCCGCTTGGCCGTCATCTTCAAATGCAGGGCGGGATTTCCCGTCGGATGGCCAAATTCGTCGTGCTCGAGGCCGCTCACCGTGGGATATTTGCCGGATGCGATCCGCGAACCGGGCGTGGCGTGGCGGGTTATCCGGTCGTAAGGGTAGGGCTTGAAGTCGGCTCCGCGTTCGGACAGGTCGGGTTTCGGATCGACCATGACTTTTGAAAGATCCGGCTCATCGAACGCCTCGATCCGGGTCGCGAGTGACTGGTCCGAAAGGATGATGACGGGTGTGCTGTACTCCTTTGCGATACGGGCAGCCTCGATAGCGATATGGAAGCAGTCCTCCACATTTTTCGGGGCGAGAACGACGCGCGGGGCGTCGCCGTGACTCCCGTAAAGCGCCTGAAGGAGATCGCTCTGCTCGACGCTCGTCGGCAAACCCGTGCTCGGTCCGCCGCGCTGGATATTGATAACGATGAGCGGGATCTCGGCCATGACGGCCCAGCCCAGCGCCTCCATCTTGAGCGACAGTCCCGGGCCGGAGCTTCCCGTCACGGCGAGGTGCCCTGAAAATGAAAATCCGAGCGCGCAGGAGATTGCGGCGAGTTCATCCTCGGCCTGGACGAAGATTCCACCGTATTTGGGAAGCTCTGCGCGGAGAGATTCCATGATGGTGCTCCAGGGCGTGATGGGATAGGCGGCGCCGTGGCGCACGCCCGCGGCGATCAGGCCGAAGGTGAGCGCCTGGTTGCCGTCCATCGTGACCTGTTTGTGCGCCGATGTGCGAGGCGCGCCAGCGTCGAAGCGGAAAAGGCAATCGCGGATGCTTTCCCCTGAATACCCGTAGCCTGCGTCGAAGGCGACAAGGGCGTTGCGGACAATATCCTCAGACCTTCCGCCGAATCGCTCTTTCACCAGATTTGTCAGCTTGGCGACGTCCAAATCAAAAATCCGGGCTATCAGGCCAAGTACAAAGATATTTTTCCCCTTGTCGTTGGTGGCTCCACCCACTGCCTCGACCGTGCTCCCGGTTATCGGAATTCCGACGCTCGTGAAACGCTTATCGTCGGCTGCGGGTTTCACATGATCCGAGTCGTAGACAAGGACCCCGCCGGGGCGCAGCGAGTTGATATGGCTGTCGTAACTATGTTGATAAAAAGCGACAAGGACATCCGCGCTGTCTCCGGCCGAAAGGACTTCGCCGGTCCCCATCCTCACCTGAAATATCGACGGACCCCCGGAAATGGTCGAAGGGATCGTCATATACGTCATCACCTCCTGATCGGAACGGCCGGCGAGGCGGGCGAGAAACGCGCCTATCGTCTGGATGCCATCCTGCGAGTTGCCGGCCAGTCGTATGACGACATCGCTGATCTGGCGGGGTTGCGACTGAGAAACATACCCTTTGGGGAGCGGCGCGAGCGGGTTTGCCATGGGATTTAAGACACCGATGCCCCCGGGCGGGGTTATTGTCAACGATCCGGGGGGTATTGGACGGAACTATGTAATTCGCTAGCCCCCTAGGGGGAAGAGCTATTCGATAATCTGCACAGTCCGGGCAGTGGTGGGGAGCCCGGATGTCCCTGGACAAAAGTTGCCAATTGCACGATGATAGAGGGGATTAACCCCGATAATAACCCAAGGTACAACGTAATATGAAAAAACTGTTGCAACTGAGTTTCATTCCCCGGAGCACGGATTTCGCCCTCCTTGTGCTGCGTTTATGGATCGGCGTCACCCTCTTGCTCAATCACGGCTGGGGCAAGGCGATGAATTTCTCGCAAACAGAGCATATGTTCGGAAGCGGCGGGATGGATCCGCTGGGACTCGGCGGTACGACGGCCGCAGTGCTCGTTGTGTTCGCAGAGGTCGTTGCTGCCGCCGCTCTTGCCGTGGGTTTTGCCACCCGCCTTGCCGCGCTCGTCATCACGATCGAACTGGGCATGGCGTTTATCTCGTTCCATCATCACGCATTCTCGGGGCCGCGTTCGGGCGAGCTGGCGTTCATGTATCTCGCCGGAACCGTGACCATTTTTCTGGCGGGTGGCGGCCGATTTGTCCTCTGCAAGTCCACAAACGACGTTTCCGCCTAAGCCTTACCTGGAATTCACGCGGTTGGCAAAGTCCCCGGCCAGCCGGCGATCAATGTCCGCGGCTCGATTTTGCTAGCTTGGACGCGATCGCCGGCTCCGCGCCGAGCGTTCCGATGAGCTTGTCGATGAACGCAGGGTCTCGGACGGCGGCCGCCTCGGCGCGGGCCCGGGCGAGCCGGCCCGTGATGTCGAGCTTGGCGGCTACGTCCGCATAGCTCTCGAGAGTCAGGAAATTTTCCAGATAGCGCATTCGGTCTCCCGTCAGCCGCGCGACAATCGCCTGGCGCGCTTCCAAGCGGGCGCGGTACCAACCGCTCCGAAGGAGGGTGTCGCGCTTGAATAGATCCCTGAAAACGGGATCGTCGCTGTTTCGGCCCTCCCAAGTTCCGTCCCGCATGATGTGCAGCAGAGCCTTGATCGGCGGGCATGCATCCTCGATGGAGCCGTCGGCGAAATAGTGCCCGGCCGCCTCGCGCATGGCCTCGACAATGTTGTCCACGCCGTCCGCGAACACGTCCGGGTCCTGCGTCTCCGGGCGGAGATACTCGTCATCGAAGATAGCGCTCGGATTGCCGAGCACGCGGCCAAAGAAAGTCTGGACAAACCGTGCAGTGATCCGCCAACCGAGGCGGCTCGCGAGGACGCGCTTTCCCTTGTGGTCAAAATCCCTGCACCTTTCGAGGAGGCCCTCGCGGATCAGGTAATCCGTTTCTCGTTCTGGCGGAGTCATCCGGCACCAGATTTCCGGGACGAGCAGGCTGATGTCGTGGTCGACTCTGTGGCGGGGGCCGATCCAGCCCGCGGCCGTCGAGAAGATCGGCAGGCCCGTGAGGACAAACGAGACGAGGGCTGCGTTCAGGTCGTAGATCGGCGGAAGCGAATTGAACGGCCCTTTTGTGAGGGCGCCCTCCGAGCCGGCCCCCGTGGTTGAAGGAGACCTTCCGGTAAGGCTCGAAATAAGGTCCATGAACGCCTCTGGGAGTTCCTGGTAATGGATCGGGCCGAAAACGCAGAGCGGCCGCACGCCGGGCTCCGGGGGATTGAGCCGCCGCCCCATCAGGACGGAACCGACGGGAAACTGGGACGGCCCGGTGGCCGGTACCCGGCGATAAAGCCGGGCGCCCGTGTGCGCAATGTAGGTCGCCCGGGGGTCCTCGAGGTCGGGCCGATTCTGAAGGTAGCGGGGATTCTTCGACGGCTTCCCGTCGACAATCCGCGGATGGGCGGGCGACACAAGATAGTCCGGAGCACCCCCGGCGGCGAAGCGCCGGAAGAGGTCGCGGATCGGATTCGTGAAATGCTCAAAGCCGAGCGTGTCATCGATGATGTCCTGCGCGGCGCGGACCGACAGGGGCTCGTAGTTCGAAAAGAAAAGGCCCTCGCGGCTGAAATCGCGCTCGGTGCGGTGGTCGTATCCGCGGACGATCGCGTCGTCCGGCCGTTGGAAAAGCCGCTGTTCGCAGTTGTGGACGAACTTGACTGAGGGTTCGGTCACCCAGGCCGGAAGGCAGGGCACCTGCTCGCGCGGGGCGACGGTGGAGGCGGTGATGTCATCTTCGACCTGGATTTTTTCGGCAGGAAGGTAGTCCGTCCGGAGAGTGAACGTGCGCCAGCCGCCATCCTTCGTGTAGCCCACCCGGAGGTAATGGGTGTGCAGCCTTTCCTCGTTGTACTTAAGCTCGTGCCCGGGCCGGGCGTTGATCGTGTCGACGCTGAATCGTCGCCGCCAATCGTCGCCCCACTCCGGCTTGTACAGGCGTTTGACCTGCAGGACCAGGTCGCGGATGGACCGCGTTATGGAGCCGAGCCATGCGTTGTACTCGTCCGAGTAGTCGGGGCTGCGGCTCAGCAGCTTGATCACGCTTCCGAGCGAGCGCTCCGGGCTCAGGATCGCCCGGCCGCGCGCCTTGTTCAACCCCGGGTCGCGGAAACGCTCGGTGTAATCCCGGCGAAGGATCGATTCGACCCGCTCGAAGTCGGTGGTGAGGTCGCTAACGAAAACCGGACCCGTGAAGATCGCATCCGCGATCGGCTTTGAGATCTCCGACTTGCCGCCGCCGGACACCGTGCACGGCTTGTGGCATAGGAGCCCCTCGGCCGTCGTGCCGCGCAGCCGCCATATGTGCCCCTCGTCGGGCTTCACCATCTCGACCTTGTAACCGGAAGGCAGGATGTAGGTGATCCCGGGAAGCAGCTTCAAACCCGGGGACCCGGTCCAAGCGATGCGCTGGGTGTGCAGGTCGAAGGAGGCGTCCGCTGGGACGTAATATATATTGGGATACAGCTTGTCCCGGGCCCAGCCGTCCGGCAGCAGCTCGACCCGGTCGCCCAGGAGCGCGACCGCCTCGGAAAACGTGTGCTGGACATCGGGCAGGTTTTGGGCGAGGCGGAAGTTGTCGCCCAGGTCGTAGCTCGGGAAGGCGATCGCCCCGCCGGCGTGTTCCTCCTCGGCTCCGCCGGCCAGGTTGGCGGCATAGCTGATCTGGGCCTTGACTTCCTTTTTGCAGTACCCGAAATAATTGTCGGAGAGGATCGTGATGATGACGCCAGAGGCATCGCGCGCCGTCACCTTGAACGGGCTCCCGTCGTTGTAGGTTTCCTTGGGGTCCTTCCAGCACATCCCGTCGCGGCGCTGGCGCGCGTTCGCGGCTTCCCATTTCGGAAGCCCCAATTCGGACTTTGTGATTCCGTTCAGGTGTGTCGCCAGGACCACGCATCCGGTGTGTCCGCTCCAGTGCTCCGGATTGAGCGCCGCGTCCCGCTCGGGCAGGAAAGGATCTCCCGCGTTCCCGAAGACGCTCTCGACGAAGTCGAGATTGGCGACAAGGCTTCCCGGCGCGAACAGACGCGTCTCCATCTCCCGAGCGGGCGAGAGCCCGGAAACGGCCGGCACGACAGTCGGTCGGAGGTAAAGCGAAACGAAGCATTCTGCCTGAAATTTTTCGGACGCCGTGAACGGCAGGCGTAGGAGATCGGGGGGGGGGGCGAAGGCGCGGGCGAGAAGGCGTCCGAAAACCGCCGCGGGCACCGCCTTTTTGTCGTCGGGTACCGGAAGCCCCCCCTCGGCAATGTGGAAGATCCCCTGCGTCGTCCGCCTGTCGCTGCGGGGATTATGGAGGACTCCCTGGGCGACCCGGTAGGATGAGAGGATGGCGCTCGAATACTCGTCTCTATCCGGCGGAAGCGACAAGGCGCGTGCCAGGCCCGTCCTGTCCAGGACGAGCGTGGTCGGGGGCAGATGAACAGTCTCGGCCGACCCGGCGAGATACTCGCCGAGGAAGTTCTGGATCCGCTGATCGACCGGGCACAGGCGACTGGCGAGCGCGCGGTCCTTCTCGCGGCTGAGGCTTAGGAAGTGATCGACGAGCTCCGTGATCCTGTCGTCTGTCGGCAGCGATACGCCCGGCTGACCGATCTCGCGCAGCTTGAGATTCAGGTAGGCCAGGAGGCGTGTGTCGCTGGAAGTTCGATTCACCGGTTCACTTCTTCTTTGCCGCATTTACATCGGCGACGGCGGCTTGGGCGGCCGCAAGCCTCGCCACGGGAACGCGGTATGGACTGCAGGATACGTAGTCGAGACCCAGCCTGTGGCAGAATTTCACAGAATCGGGATCGCCGCCGTGCTCGCCGCAGATGCCGATCTGCAGGTCGGGCCTTGTCGCCCGGCCCTTTTCGACGGCAATCTTCATGAGCTGGCCCACGCCGCCCTGGTCGATCGAGGCGAACGGGTTGCGCTTGAAAATCTCGGCCTCCTGATAGGGGGCCAGGAACGAGCCGGAATCGTCTCGGCTCATGCCCAGGCCCGTCTGGGTCAGGTCGTTTGTGCCAAAGCTGAAGAATTCCGCGGTCTGGGCGATCTCGTCGGCCGTAAGCGCGCCGCGCGGGATCTCGATCATAGTTCCGACAGCGTAGTGCAGCTTGACTTTTTTTTCCGACTGCACGGCGGCTGCGACCTCGTGGACAATGGCCGCCTGCAGATCGAGCTCCTTCTTGAATCCGACAAGCGGGATCATGATTTCCGGACGAACCCTGAATCCCTCCTGCACCGCTTGGGCGGCGGCCTCGAAGATCGCCCGGACCTGCATTGCGGTGATTTCCGGATACTTGATTCCGAGGCGGCAGCCGCGGAAGCCGAGCATCGGATTGAATTCGTGCAGCTCGTTCACGCGGTTGACGATCCTGTCGACGGGGATCCGGAGCTTGTCGGAGAGCTCGCGCTGCTGCTCCTCGGTATTGGGCAGGAACTCGTGCAGCGGCGGATCGAGTGTGCGGATCGTGACCGGGAACCCCTTCATCGCCTTGAAGATGCCGAGAAAGTCCGCCCGCTGGTAGGGAAGGATCTTGGCGAGCGCCACTTCGCGGGCCTCCTTCGTGTCGGCCAGGATCATCTCGCGCATTGCGTCGATGCGGTCGCCCTGGAAGAACATGTGCTCGGTACGCGTGAGGCCTATTCCGGTCGCCCCGAACGCGATGGCGTAGCCCGCCTGGTCGGGAGTGTCGGCGTTTGTGTGGACCTCGAGCCTGGTCGCCTTGGAGCACCAATTCATTAGCTGGACAAAGTTCTTGTAGGTGCGGCTCTTTTTCGCCTCGGCGTCGCCGTGAAGAAGGCCCTGGATCACCTCGGCGGCGGCGGTCTTGATCTCGCCCGCATAGACTGCGCCGGCCGTCCCATCGATCGACAGGAAATCTCCCTCGGCAAACTTGTGATCGCCGACCGTAAGCTCGCGGGTGTTGTAATCGACCTGGAGCGCGCTTGCGCCGCAGACGCAGACTTTGCCCATTTGGCGGGCGACGAGCGCCGCGTGCGAGGAGACACCGCCGCGCGCGGTCAGGATGCCCTCGGCCGCGATCATTCCGCGAAGGTCCTCGGGCGAGGTCTCGATGCGCACGAGCAGGACCTTTTGGCCCTTCTCGGCGGCTTCGACCGCGCGCTCCGCGTTGAAATAGATCCTTCCTGTGGCCGCGCCGGGTCCGGCGGGCAGTCCCGTCGCGATGACCTTGGCCGCAGCAACCGCCTTGCGGTCGAAGATCGGCGCGAGCACCTGGTCGAGCTGATCGGCGGGCACGCGCAGGATAGCCGTACGCCAGTCGATGAGCTTTTCCTTCACCATCTCGGCCGCTATCCGGACGGCGGCGACGCCGGTCCGTTTTCCATTTCGGGTCTGGAGCATGTAGACGGTCGAGTCCTGGATCGTGAATTCGAAATCCTGCACGTCCTTGAAATGGGACTCGAGGATCTGGCGGATGCGCTCCAATTCCTTGTAGGCCTTGGGCATCACGTCGTGGAGGCCCAGGACCGGCTGGGGCGTGCGCACGCCGGCGACCACGTCCTCGCCCTGGGCGTTCATGAGAAACTCGCCGTAGAACACCTTTTCACCTGTCGCCGGATCGCGGGTGAATGCGACGCCGGAGCCCGACTTTTCGCCGGTGTTGCCGTAGACCATCGCCTGCACATTGACCGCCGTGCCCCATTCCTGGGGAATATTGTATTTCCGGCGATAGACGATCGCGCGGTCATTCATCCAAGAGCCGAACACGGCCCCTGTGGCACCCTGGAGCTGCTCCCAGGGGTCGGCCGGAAAGCTGCGGTTGGTGCGCTCCTTGACGAGGGCCTTGAAGCGGACCACGAGCTCCTTTAAGTCGCCGACCGAAAGCTTCGTGTCGTCGAGGTCGTGATCATGGTAGCGCTCCTCCTTCAATCGGCCGATAACGGTTTCGAACGGCTCGTGGTCCTCGTCGGGGCGCTTCTGCACGCCCAGGACGACGTCGCCGTACATCTGGACGAATCGGCGGTAACAGTCCCAGGCGAACCGCTCATTGGCGGTTTTTTTCGCAAGAGCGGCGACGGTCTCGTCGTTCAGCCCCAGATTGAGGATCGTGTCCATCATGCCAGGCATCGAGTCGCGGGCGCCCGAGCGCACGGAGACGAGCAGCGGGTCCCGCATGTCGCCGAACTTCTTGCCGACCTGGACTTCAATCGAGGCGATTCCCGCCTTCACCTGCGGGTCGAGCGCCTTCGGATAGTTGCGCTTGTTGGCATAATAATGGGTGCAGACCTCCGTCGTGATCGTGAATCCGGAGGGCACGGGAAGCCCGATTCGGCACATTTCCGCGAGGCCGGCTCCCTTTCCTCCGAGGAGGGCGCGCATGGAGCCGTTGCCATCCGTCCTTTTGCCGAAAAGGTATACGTATTTCGGCGCCCTGGCATTGGCGGATTTCGAGGAGGCGGAAGCGGCCTTTCGGGAGGCTCTTTTAGCTTTGGATTTGACGGCCATAAACAGTGAATTTGCAGATGAAAAAACTCAGGCCGCGCGCACGAGGGCGCAGGCGCTCAAGGCGAAAGCGAAAAATCCGGGCTGTCAACCGCGCAGACTCCGCCGCCCGGGCCAAAAACCGCCTATTTCTTGCCTGCCTCGCGCTGTCCGCGAAGGGTCACGCGAAACATCTGCAACGCGAGCCAGAAGATTGCGGTCAGGCAGCAGGAAGTGATTGCGCCCCAAAGGTGTATCATTGCGGGGTCATGCGACGTCACATGGGGCGCCACCACCCAGTACATAAAGATGAAAAAGGCGGGGACCAGCACGCAATCGACGACCAGGGTCGAGCGGGTGACAAGTTTCTCTTCGTGATCGGCCATGAACTTTGGAAAGAAACAAATGAACCCCGCATTGTCCATGAAATTTCGGGGTTTAAGCCGCGCTCCGTGCCCATTTTGAAGTAGCCTCCCGGCGAATGGACCGCCAGATTCGCACCCAATGAGCGATTCAGGACTTAAGATCTTTGCGGGAAACTCGAACCGGCCGCTCGCACAGGCCATATGCGACTCGATCAAAGTCCCCCTTGGCGACGCCACTGTAACGAGTTTTCCCGACGGCGAAACCTTTGTGAAGATCAACGAAAATATTCGCGGGCGGGACGTTTACATCATCCAGTCCACCTGTCCGCCGACGAACCATCACTTGATGGAACTCCTGATCATGATCGATGCGGCGCGCCGCGCCTCGGCCCAGCGAATCACCGCCGTGCTGCCATTCTTCGGTTACGCCAGGCAGGACCGGAAGGATCAGCCGCGGGTCGCCATCACGGCGAAGCTCGTCGCAAATCTCCTGGTGTCCGCCGGAAGCAACAGAATCCTGACCATGGACTTGCACAGCCAGCAGATCCAGGGCTTCTTCGATATCCCGGTCGACCATCTCTACGCTTCGCCCGTATTTTTCGAGTACCTTGCCAAAACCCTTCCCAAATCCCGTACCAACCGGCTGGTGGTCAGCTCTCCCGACGTCGGAGGGATGAAAATGGCCGCGGCCTATGCAACAGCCCTCGGCGCCGGACTTTGCTTCGTGGCCAAAAAACGCCAGTCCGCGCACACCGTCGAGGCGATCAGAGTTATCGGCGAGGTGAAAGGACGCGACGTCCTTATCGTCGATGACATCACGGAAACGGCGGGCACGCTTGTGGCCGCGGCGAAGAAGCTGCGGGATGAAGGAGCGCGGAGCGTCCGGGCGGCCGTCAGCCACTGCATCCTGAACGATACCGCTTTTGATCGGCTTCGGTCAGGCGTCCTCGACGAATTGATAACGACCGACTCCGTGCCGATCGAGCCGCGCGGCCTGCACGTGAAGGTCTTGAGCGTGGCGAGCCTCCTCGGCTCGGCAATCAAGCGCATCAACAGCAATGAAAGCGTGACCAGCCTGTTTCGCATCAAGGGCTTTTGACGCAGGTTGGCTTTCATTGAAAAGCCCCGTTCGCTTTTGGAAACGCGCATTCCGGGTGTATCTTTCCCCGTGCCGGGTGAGATGCCTTAATTCATGAATAACAATCTTGACTCAAGGGTGCTGGCTATTGCCGCACTTGCATCGGCCCTGGCCATCGGCCTTTCAGCCAAGGATGCGCCCGCTCCGTCGGCTCCGGTGCTGAAGAGGGACGCGTCGCCTGTCACCGATGGAAAATCGGGCCCGGTCGCAAGCTATGCCGATGTCGTCGAACCCGTCCAAAAGGTGGTCGTCACGATTTCCACTTCAAAGACGGTACGGGTCCCCATCAACCCGCTGCTCAAGCAATTTTTCGGCAATCAGATCCCCGACCAGGAAAGAAAAGAAGAGGGGCTGGGCTCGGGCGTGATCGTCTCGCCGGATGGTTACATTCTCACCAACTACCATGTCGTCGAGGGCGCCGACGAGTTGAAGGTCGCCCTTTCGGATGACCGCAAGTTTCCGGCCAAACTTGTTGGATCCGACGACAAGACGGACATCGCGGTCATAAAGATCGACACAACCGGTCTTCCCGCGGTCACGCTGGCCGACAGCGACAAGCTGCGTGTCGGCGATATCGTGTTTGCGATTGGAAATCCGCTGGGCGTCGGCGAGACGGTGACCATGGGGATAGTTTCGGCCAAGGGCCGCAGCGGGCTCGGCCTTCTAAACGAGGTCGGCGGAATTGAGGACTTCATCCAGACCGACGCGGCGATCAACATGGGCAATTCCGGAGGCGCGCTCGTCGATGCAAAGGGGCGGCTGGTCGGAATCAACAGCACCATTATTTCGCCGTCCCGCGGCAACATCGGCATCGGCTTCGCGGTGCCCGTTAACCTCGCAGCGTCTGTGATGCAAAGCCTCATCCTGACCGGCACCGCATCGCGGGGTTACCTCGGGGCGGACGGGCAGGAGCTGTCTCCCGATCTCGCCGAGCAACTCGGGCTTCCGGCGAGCACGAAAGGGCTGATCGTCTCGAATATCGAAAGCGATTCCCCGGCCGACAAAGCGGGGCTAAAGGCCTCGGACGTCATCCTCGCGCTCAACGACAAGACAGTGTCGTCGAAAGAGGATCTCCGGCTCGCCGTTGCGGAGCAGGCTCCGGGGACAAAAGTCTCGCTGAGCATCATCCGCGACGGAAAGCCGGCGACGATCGCCGTGGTCTTGAGCGCCCTGTCGGGCAATTCGAGCTCAAGCGAGCTGTTGCCGGGCGTCAGTGCGGTCGCGCTGACGGACGATGCCCGCCGAAAACTGGGTATCGACGGGCGAGTCAACGGGCTTTTGATCACGAATATCGACGCCAATTCCCCCTATGTGGACAGCCTGACGCCGGACATGGTCGTCATGGAAATCAACCGCGCGTCAGTCTCCGATCTCGCCTCCGCCCGCGCGCTTTTGCAGAAGGGACGCAATCTCTTCTACGTCTATCGCAACGGGGCTGCCGGTTTCCTCGTAGTCACCGTCAATTGAATGCGCTCAGCTGCCGGGTTTCTCGACCGGGATTTTTGCAAGCCAATCGGGCAGGGCGTCGGCGGGGTATGTGGGAAAGCTGAGCTCAAGAAGCGAAACAGCGGGTATCCCGAACTTGACCTCCCCGGAACTGCGATCGACAAGCGTGGCGACGCCAGCCGCCGTTCCACCCGCGCGGCGGATGATGTCAATGCATTCGAGGACCCGTCCTCCGCGGGTGACGACGTCCTCGGCGACTAGCACCGATTCGTCCGGGGCGATCGTGAATCCCCGGCGAAGGACCAGCGCATTGTTCTCCTTCTCGGCAAAAATATAGCGGACCCGCGCCTGCCGGGCCAATTCCTGGCCGATCACCAGTCCGCCCATCGCCGGGGCGAGAACGGTCCTGAACTCAAATCCGATTCCCCGTGCCTTGGCGAGCAACAGTTCGCACACGCGCGCCACGGCATCCATGTCCTCGCACACCCGCGCGCATTGGAAATAATGCCCGCTATGAAGCCCCGACCTCAGGACGAAATGACCCTGGAGGAGCGCCCGTGTGCGCGTGAATATTTCGAGAATTTCCTCCTGGTTGCGGTCCATTGCGCCAAATTGCCAATCTTGGCCGGCAAAAACAAGCGGCGAAGAGGGGAGGGGCATGCGGACTGTTCGTTCTGGTGAACCGGCTGCTGGGTGTTAAACTGGATCCCATGAATCCGCCCGCTCTCACGACGCTCGAGGATGAACTCGGCGATGTGCTCGAGAAGGCGATGCGACGCGCCGGACTCGGGGAAGTGGAACTCGGAGCCCGAGCCCAAGTCGAGCCCGGCAAGATCCTTGACGCGGTCGACTACCGCCCGGCCCTCGACCCGGAGGAGTTGCGGCGTCTCGCCGCGGCCCTCTGCCTGAACGAGGTCGGACTTTGCGCGCTCGCCGCGGGACATTATCCTCTTCCCGACATCGAGGGGCTTCCGTTTTGCGTGTGGCCGTTGCACATGCCCTATGGGATCGGAACCGTGAACGCGTACCTCGTGGGCGAATGCGGCTCTTCCGAGGCGATCCTTTTCGACACGGGCGCGGGGATTGCCGCATTGGAAGCGGCATGGCCAGCTTCGATCAAGAAGGTCGGGGCCGTCTTTTTGACACACGTCGAGGCGGAGCACGCGGGCGGCCTTTGCGATGTCGTATCGCGCTTTGGGATTCCGGCGGCATACATACCGGATGGAGCCGAGGCCCCCTGCGGCGAAACGATCGGCGAGGGCGAGACCAAGACTTTTGGCCCGCTCGAGATCTGCGTTTTCAGCACTCCGGGCCACGCCCGATCGCATAACTGCTATTTTGTCCGCGCTCCCGCGGCCCGGTCGGGCCGGGCGTTGCTCGTCTCCGGCGACTTGGTTTTTGCCGGCTCGGCGGCCGGAGGTTATTTTTCCCATGAGCAGCTGGAAAGACAGATTCGGCGGGTCCTGAACGCCGTGCCCGCATCGTCCGTGATCGCACCGGGCCACGGCCCGATGACGACCGTCGAGAATGAACTCCGGTACAATCCGTTCCTCGGCTGATTTTCGCGATAGTCTCTAATATTTGGGGCGCTCGGGCGTTGAATGGGTATTAACCTGCATTCATCACAAATTCCAACGCATCTTGCCCAATCTCCTCGGCAAAAAGGCCCTCATGCTTCCTGCGCTGTGCTTCTAGCACAGCTCGGTCGCTTTCGGCCCTTTTTGCCGAGGATATTGGTCAACCTGCATTGGTTTTGTGATGAATGCAGGTTAAACGCCCAATTCCAATGAATACTCGCCTCTGTTTGATTATCTGCTTCTGCATCGCCGGAGGTTTTTCAAAACTCCGCGCCGACCCCGTCGAATCGACCCTCTCCGCCGTCACTGTCTATGCCGATCGGGCCGTCGTGACCCGCACGGCCAAGCTCGATGTGAGCGCAAGCGGTCCTATCGAGGCCGTATTCGCGCGCCTTCCCCAAGGCTTGCTGAATGATTCTCTTCGAGTTGCCGGATCCGGGACCGCGAAGATCACGATCATCGATGTGACTTCGCAGTCCGAGTTTGTCGATTTCACCCCGAACGAGCGCGTGGATGCGCTCCAAAGCACCCTTCGCGATCTTCAGAAGCAAACGCGGGTGCTCGACGATCGTGTCCAAGCATTGAACAAAGAGCAGAAGACACTGGAACAGATCGCGACCGCATCGATGAAGCCGGCCAAAAATGGCCCGAGCCTCTCGATTGATGAGGCGGAAAAGCTTCTCGTTTTTCTCGACGATTGGCGCGGGCGTATCTCCACCGAGCACCGGTCAATTGATGACCATCGGGAAGACCTCGAATCGAAGCGGAACGCCGCCGAGCGACAGCTCGCCCAACTGCGCGGCTCCGGGGGGCGAAGCTACAAAAACGTTTCCGTCCGCCTCTCCGCCGACGGGCCGGGGACCGCGGAACTCGCCCTAAGCTACGCTGTTCCGGGCGCGGGATGGGCCCCCCGGTACGACGTCCGGCTTTCCGATGCCGCGAACTCGGTGCAGCTCGCCTATTTTGGAGTCGTGCACCAAAACACCGGGGAGGACTGGAAGAATGTCGATCTGACGCTTTCGACCGCGCGTCCGTCGCTGGGCGGCGCTCCGCCGTCCCTGTTGGAGTGGAATTTGGATATTGTCCATCCCGCGCAACCGGTGACGTTCTCAGGCGTAGCCGGGGCATCTCTCGACAGAGGGATGTTTGGTGCGGCCCGGATAGGCGACATTCCCTCTTCGGTCACCGTCATCGATAAACAACAGCTCGAGAACACCAATGACATCATGATGTACGAGGCGGGCACGGAAGGCTCGCATAGGTGGGCTTCCTACGCGCAGGCAGACAACCGGCAGCAAGCTACCAGCGCTTCATTCAAGATTTCCGTCCCGGCGACCGTGCTCAGCGACAACTCGCCGCAAAAAGTGCCGATCGGGACCTTTCAACTCAAAGCCGAAACGGAGTATACGGCCGTCCCCAAGCTGCTCCCGGCGGCATTCCTCAGCGCCAAGGTGTCCAACTCATCGGACTATCCGCTGCTCGCTGGCCCTATGAGCGTGTTTCTAGACGACACGTTCGTGGCTTCAAGTTCCTTGCGGACCGTCATGCCCGAGGAAAAATTCGATCTGGCCTTGGGAGCCGACGAGGGAATTGAAGTAAAGCGGGTGCTCAATCGGCATTTCGCGGAGGACACGGGTCTTGTGACAAAGGGGCGGAGGATCACCTACGACTACACGCTCACCGTGCAAAACAACAAAAAAACCTCCGTGGAGGTCCGGCTATCCGATCAGATTCCGGTATCGCGCGACGGGAAGATCGTGGTGGATCTGCGAACCCCCAGCTCCGGAGTCGCCAAGCCGGAAAGCGACGGCACGCTAAAATGGACCGTGAACCTCCAACCCGGTGAGAAACGCGAGGTCCCGCTT
>Ga0182024_10000671_pt1 | contig 88795 bp, 60 predicted proteins | sample P32metaG_FD_120480 | JGI IMG/M metagenome (GOLD analysis project Ga0182024, IMG submission 120480) | Permafrost microbial communities from Stordalen Mire, Sweden - P3-2 metaG (Illumina Assembly) | ecosystem: Environmental > Terrestrial > Soil > Wetlands > Permafrost | place: Sweden: Stordalen... | reverse complement strand
TCACACTTCACACTCACACTCCACACTCCACACTCACACCTTTTCAGCACCAACCCCCAACTCCAGTTACACTCCCAACATGGCCCTTCGCCTCTTCGTCGCCACCACTAGCGCAGGCAAACTGGCCGACTTCCGCGAAGCAGCCGAGGAGTACGAGATCGTCCTCGATCCCGTCCCCGGCCTCCGCACCATCCCCTCACCGCAGGAAGATGGCCCAAGCTTAGAAGCCAACGCCATCGCCAAGGCCATCTATTACAGCGGATTCGCCCCCGGCGAAGTAGTCATCGCCGACGACTCAGGCCTCGAGGTCGACGCCCTCGACGGAGCCCCCGGCGTCCGCTCCGCCCGCTTCGCCGCCGACAGCGGTCTCACCGACTCACCCGACGCCAACGACAACACCGACGTCTGGAACAACATGGTCCTGCTGCAGAAACTCGACGGCGTCCCCACCGAAAGCCGCACCGCCCGCTACCGCTGCGTCCTCGCCGCCGCCCGCGACGGCGAAGTCCTCCACACCTCCGAGGGCACAGTCGAAGGCCTAATCCTCGAAGCGCCCCACGGCACAGGCGGCTTCGGCTACGACCCACTCTTCTACCTGCCGGACCTTGATCAGACCATGGCCGACCTCGACATCACAGTAAAGTTCGGCCTGAGCCACCGCGGCCTAGCCTTCGCCGACCTCCTCCCCCGTCTTATCCCCGACAATCCTCTCTTGTAAATGGAAGCAGGTAAGTCGAAGCGGCTGAACTGAAGGGTCTGAAGAGAAACGACCGAAGCGAAGCGGGCGAAAAAATGTGGGTGCCCCACCCTCGCCACGTCTTTGTTTCTGTGGCTAGGGTGGGATACTTTGTATTTATAGCCCTTTAAAGCTTCTTATTCCTTTTCTACCAATTCCCTCGCCTTCAACCCGCGTTTTTCGCAATGCGGCAAGCAATGCTTCCGCTTCCTTGACGGTCCTATGACCCGAAACCAATAATGCACAATAGATTCGACATATCAGAACCACCCCTCGCCGAGTAGTCTTATTCGAAATCAGGAGTTCCAATTCATGGCAACCGCCACCCATTCAGCTGGAAGTGAAGCAGCCCACAAAGTGGGAAAAGGCGTCGAACCTCTCCGCGCCGGCAAAGGTTACTCCTTCCTGCTGCGCAAGCTGCACTCGCTCTCCGGCATCGTCCCCATCGGCGCCTTCCTCGTCGAACACATCCTCTCCAATTTCGAAGCGCTAAATGGCCCCGCCGCCTACACCGCGCAGGTCCGCTTCCTCAACAGCCTGCCGCTCGTACGCGTCCTCGAGTGGGGATTCATCTTCATACCCCTCGCCTATCACGCCCTCTACGGCGTCTACATCGCCCTCCGCGGCAAGAGCAACGTCATCTACTATCCCTGGGCAGGCAACTGGATGTACGTCACCCAGCGCTGGACCGGCTACATCGCCTTCGTCTACATCATCCAGCACGTCCTCCGCCAGCGCTTCATGGGCGAGAGCCTTCCCGAACATCCCGGCATGGCCTTCCACAAGGTCCAGATGGAGCTGCAAAACCCCTGGATGCTCGCCGTCTACGCCATCGCCATGATCGCCGTCTGCTGGCATTTTTCCTACGGCATCTGGCTCTTCTGCGCCAAGTGGGGCATCACCCCCGGCAACACGGCCCGCAAGCGCTTCGGCTACGTCTGCGCCGCGCTGGGCATCGCGCTTTGCGGCCTCGGCCTCGCCAGCCTCTACGCCTTCGTCGGCCCCAACTACCAGAACGCGCCAGAAGACACAGAACGCCCCACCAGCAGCATTACCATCCAGGCGCCGCAAACCCTCACCTAAGGAAATTCGATGTCTAAGTCCACATATCGAAGGGTACGGACTGATTGAAAGCCCTTTGTTTTGCAAAGAAAGTTTCGGATGTTGAAGGGTACGGGCTTTAGCCCGTACATAAGCTCACAGAGGTAGTGGGCTTCAGCCCCTGAGGGCGAAGTAAGCAGGCGGAACAAGCATCACTGAAAGGATCTACCGAGATCATGGCAGCACCTAAAATCATCGTCGTTGGCGGAGGCCTCGCCGGGCTCGCCTCGGTCATCAAGATCGCCGAAGCAGGCGGCACCGTGGACCTGTTCTCCATCGTCCCCGTCAAGCGCTCCCATTCCGTCTGCGCCCAGGGCGGCATCAACGCCGCTAAGAACCTCAAGGGCGAGGGCGACACAACCTGGAAGCACTTCGACGACACCATCTACGGCGGCGACTTCCTCGCCAACCAGACCCCCGTCAAAGCCATGTGCGAAGCCGCCCCCGCCATCATCGACCTGCTCGACCGCATGGGCGTTCCTTTCAACCGCACTGACGAGGGACTTCTCGACTTCCGCCGCTTCGGCGGCACCCTCTTCCATCGCACAGCCTTCGCCGGAGCCACCACCGGCCAGCAGCTTCTCTACGCTCTCGACGAACAAGTCCGCCGCTACGAGTCCGAAGGCAAAGTCCGCAAATTCGAGGGCTGGGAGTTCCTCTCCGCCGTCCTCGATTCCAACGGCGCCGCACGCGGCATCTGCGCCATGGACCTCCGCTCCATGGAAGTGAAAACCTTCGCTGCGGACGCCATCATCATCTGCACCGGCGGCAACGGAGCCATCTTCGGCAAGAGCACCAACTCAGTAGTCTGCACCGGCTCAGCCCAATCCGCCCTCTACCAGCAGGGCGCCTTCTACGCCAATGGCGAATTCATCCAGGTCCACCCCACCTGCATCCCCGGCGAAGACAAGCTCCGCCTAATGTCCGAATCAGCCCGCGGCGAAGGCGGCCGCGTCTGGGTTCCCAAGACCGCCGGAGACAAGCGCGCCGGCAAGTCCATCCCCGAGTCTGAACGCTGGTACTTCCTCGAAGACTGGTATCCCAAGTACGGCAACCTCGTCCCCCGCGACGTAGCCACCCGTGCCATCCATAAAGTCGTCTACGAACTCGGCCTCGGCATCGACGGCCAGCCCATGGTCTACCTCGACCTCACCCACATAGACAAAGCCACCCTGAACCGCAAGCTCGAAGGCATTCTGGAAATTTATGAAAAGTTCGTAGGCGACGACCCCCGCGAGGTCCCCATGAAGATATTCCCCGGCATGCACTACACCATGGGCGGCCTCTGGGTCGACTTCAACCAGATGACCAACATCCCCGGCATCTTCGCCGCCGGCGAAGCCGAGTACCAGTACCACGGCGCCAACAGGCTAGGGGCCAACAGCCTGATGAGCTGCATCTACGGCGGCTTCATCGCCGGACCGAATGCGATGAGCTACGCGAAGTCCCTCGCAGCAGCCCCCGGCGACGGAGGCCACGCCCACGAACTCGCCCGCCAGGAAGCCCAGAACAAGCAGCTCCTGACCTCCAGCGGCACCGAAAACCCCTTCCGCATCTGGCGCGAACTCGGCGAAACCATGACCGCCAACGTCACCGTCATCCGCTACAACAAAAACATCAACCAGACCGACGAAAAGATCGTCGAACTCCTCAACCGCTATCGCAACATCAACCTAAGCGACAAGAGCCAGTGGGCCAACACCAGCTTCGCCTTCACCCGCCAGCTCTATAACATGCTGCAAATCTCACGCGTAGTCGCCCAGGGCGCAGCCCTCCGCGACGAGTCCCGCGGAGCCCACTACAAACCCGACTACCCCGAGCGCGACGACGAAAACTTCCTCAAAACCACCAAAGCTACCTTCGCCCCCGACGCCGACGAGCCAAGATTCGAATACGAAGCAGTAGACACGCAATACATCCCCCCGCGCGCCCGGAAATATTAACCGGCCGGGCAAAGAGTTTTGTAAAAGGGCACGGCTTTAGCCGCGCCACCAGATTCAACAGAATCAACCGGGCTTTAGCCCTTGTAGTTCAGCTTTTCGTGAAGGGTACGGGCTTTAGCCCGTACATGTAACACCATCAAGGAAATGGGGCTTTAGCCCCTGAGGTTAAAACATCGTGGCCAAGACGATTCAAATCGAGATCAAACGCCAATCCAATCCCGACGCCCAAGCCACCTGGGAGAAGTTCGAACTCCCCTGGAAGCCCGGCATGAACGTCATCTCCGCCATGATGGATATCGCCGCCAACCCCATCAACGCCGCCGGCCAGGAAACCACCCCCATCGCCTACGACTCCAACTGCCTCGAAGAGATCTGCGGCTCCTGCGCCATGATCATCAACGGCAAAGCCCGCATGGCCTGCACCGCCCTCATCGACAAACTCGAGCAGCCCATCCGCCTCCAGCCCCTTACCAAGTTTCCCGTAGTCCGCGACCTGGCCGTAGACCGCAGCGTCCTCTTCGAAAACCTCAAAGCCGTCAAAGCCTGGGTCCCCGTAGACGGAACCTATGACCTCGGCGCCGGCCCCCGCATCTTCCCCCAGCAGCAGGAAGCCGCCTACCCTCTCTCCAACTGCATCAGCTGCACCATCTGCATGGAAGTCTGCCCCCAGTTCAACGACGCCACCGGCTTCGTCGGAGCAGCCACCATCGCCCAGGTCAAACTCTTCAACAGCCACCCCAGCGGCAAAGTCTTAAAAGAAGAGCGCCTCCGCGCCCTCGCCGGCGACGGCGGAGTCCAGGAGTGCGGCTTCGCCCAGAACTGCGTCCAGGCCTGCCCCAAGCAACTCCCACTAACCGAAGCCATCAGCGACGTAACCCGCGACGTAACTATCCAGGTAGCCAAAGACTTCCTGCGCGGCTAGCGGGATAAAGGCGGCCGAACGAGGTTGATGCTTAGCTAGGTTGATGCGGATTCTGTCTTCCGGTCCAACCACAATGAGGGTGCCGAGAACCTATGAGCCAGCCTCACCGGGACTAGCCAAAGGATCTGGATAAGTGCATCGGCGACGATGCGCAAGTTGAGCGTCTCAGATGAAGCGAGAGCCTTGCGCCATGAATTCCTCTTATACTGTTCTAGTTTTCGTGCTGGGATCCCAAATACGCGGAGTCGCAATTCCGGGAAGATGAATGATTCGATTGTTATTGAATGCTGAAGCCCCCATGACGACCGAAGCGGTCACTCGCTTTGGCGGGTTACCTCTGATCCCGCAGAATTCCGCGTTTCAATGGCCTGTCTGTTCAACTTGTAGCGGTGCTATGCAGTTTCTTGGGCAAATCGCGCTTGAGGATGCCAATACCACTCGCCTGGTGCTGGTTTTCATGTGTCAGAACGATCCTGGCCTGTGCGACGAGTGGGATGCAAACCTGGGAGGCAATCGCGCGCTCCTTGTGGCGATTGACGGGGCCGGTCGACTCGCCGATGCACCGGAACTCGGCGTCACTCTGCGCGACACCGTTTACGGCGCGCGAGTCGAAGTTGTCGATTCGGCGAATTATAACGACGCGAGACGGTGCTGGGCGGAGGAAAACCAGGGCGCCCTACGTCAAATCCTAGGAGTGCTTGGCAATGAGCCGTCGTGGCTTCAGGAGGATGAAACTCCTACTTGTAACCATTGTGGCAGTAAGATGAGATTCTTTGTCCAGCTAGAGGAAGGGCCCGACCGCAAAACGGCGATGAACTTCGGAGGGGGAGGTTGTGCCTATCTGTTCCATTGTTCCTGTGAACAGGGCAGTGCCAAATTTCTCTGGCAATGCGGTTAGAATCGCCGGGTGGTGCCCCATCCTTTCCGCGCCGTATGCGGAAAGGGTGGGAACCACAACAGCCGAAGATCCCACCGGCACAACACCAAATTCGGGCAAAGCGCGAACCCTACACCCTGCGGGTGCCCCAAATCTCGATTCTGAGATGTGAGGCTGTCAGGTGACCACGAGACAGCGATCCGCCTACGAGACATCCCACGGATTCACCACCGGCACACGCGCCTTGTCATACTCGCTCCGATCGCGAGTAACGACTGTCAGTCCGTGATGCAATGCTGTCGCGGCGATCATCAAATCTGGCTGGGAAAACGTGTGACCCGTTTTCCGGCCTTCCTCAACAAGAAGCCGCCACTTGAGCAGAATATCTTCCGTGATCGGAAGGACACGCTCGTCAAACATCGGCCGCATCTTGTGCGTCAACCACTCATGCAATTCAGCCCGGCGATTGGGATCGCCTACAAGCTCGATGCCAAATCGAATCTCAGCAAGAGTTACAACGCTAATGTGAAGCTGTGCCAGTGGACTGCTGCTCACGAAAGCCACTGCCCTGGGATCATGTCTTGGCCGCCGCAACTCCGACAGGACATTCGTGTCGAGCAGCCACGCCATCAGAACGCAACATCACGCACCGGCATACGGTCGCGTGACGGTTTCAGGTCGATCTCCTTGCAAGGCGAGGCCTGCATCGCCGCAACAAGATCGGCTCCTGTGAGAACAGAAGCGCCATTCATCCCAGCAGCCGCGAACTCCGACGGAAGCGGCGACGACTTCAACGCCTGCAACAGGGCATCTTCGACGTTCGAAAATTCGCCCAGTTGCATCCGTTCGAGGATCAGGGCTTCCAGTTCCGGCTTTTCAATCTCGATCATCATCGTCGTAGCCCTCCCGTTCCTGAATTTTCGCACACTTCGCGCTATGAGACCTGAACCCAATTCGCGCAAAGCGCGACCCCTGATCTTTGATTCCTAATTCAGCAACACACCCCGCTGCGGACTATCCAGCGAAAACGTCGGTATCTCAATATCAAACCGCTCGCCACTCTCACTCTCCATCAGGTAACTTCCGCCCATCATCCCCGAAGGCGTATTGAGAGGCGCACCACTCGTGTATTCATAGCTCTCACCCGGCTTCAGAACCGGTTGCTCCCCAACCACTCCCGGCCCCTTTACTTCATTCAGTTCGCCGCGCGCATTCGTGATCATCCAGTGCCGGCTCAGCAGTTGCACCGTCTCCGGCCCCTGATTCTCGATCGTCACCCGATATGCCCAGACATACTGCGAACTACCCGGCGATGAATTCGCCTCAAGGTAGGTAGGCTCAACGCTGACCGCTATTCCTCGTGTGATTGCCAAATACTGCGTCCGATCTGTCATAAAGAGAGCTTAGATCAGAGTCGAGGGCCGACGCCACAATGCGTCGCTGGCCGGCCGCTCTCACACTTCATACTCCACACTCACACTGCCTTTAAGCGTGGCAAATCGTCCCATACAAGCACCGCCGCCATAGAGCCAACCGAAATAAAATCAACAACATAAGCCCAGGTTTTGAGGCCGCAAACAGGGATACCCCGGGGCTATGTAGCCGAGCCGCAGCATTTTCTCGCGCAGCCAGCCACAAATCTTTCGCTCTCCTGAGTAGAGCCACTCGATTCGACCCGGGCGGCTCGCAATCTCAATCAGGAGGGCCAATCCGATGTCTACCAGCCAGAAGTTCTTCCTCGTACTCTTTCTCGCGGTAAGTCTCCTCTGGATCGGATATCAAGCCTTCCTGTTGCCCCACCTCGCCAACCGCCGCGCCGAAGCAGACTTCGCCCAGGCCGTCGGCGAGTGCCACAACAATTACCGTGCCTCCGCCGACGTCGACGAAGCCGCCGAGCAAGCCTGCATGGTCCGAGCCAACGGTCTCTACGTCATCCGCCGCACCGCAATCAGCCAGCGCTACAGCCCACAGGGACTACTGGCCCTCCTGCTCGTATGCCTCGGCTTTCCAGCCACCCTATACGCACTCCTCATCGGATCCCTCTCACTGGTCCGTCTAACTATCCGCCGGACCGTTAGTGGTCCGGCCTCGATGCCGCCTTTGAGGAACCTACACACCTGAGTCCGCGTACAACTCCCCTATGACGCGTCGAAGAATTCCTGCCGCCGTGGTTGCATTTCAGCCGATGCCGCTACACTTAGAAGGCGCATGAAGACCGTCGACAAATGGATTGCGAGACCTCCCCGGTGGCTGGTGCACTTATGCATCGGCTCACTGGCCGCTACCGCCGTCGCTCACGCGCAAACATCGCCCCAACCCTCACCGTCTCAGTCAGTCAAGCCTGCAACCGCCATCCTGTCCATGCCCGCCCCAAGCCCCGGCGACTCCGTAAACCGCGAACAACTCACAGTCCCCGCCACCATTCACGGCGCAATGAAGATTGACACCGGCTGGCGCTTCCACATCGGCGACGATCCAGCGTGGGCAAACCACGCCTTCGATGATTCGTCGTGGGATAAGGTCGATCTCTCCAGCACTCTCACCGATCAGGGGATCGAAACCTACTCCGGATACGCCTGGTACCGGCTGCGCCTCCATCCTGTACCGATTCCCGATTCGGGGCAACTCTCGCTCTCGCTGCTCGTGGTGCCATACAACGTAGGACAGATGCAGGTGCTTGCCAACGGTGTCGAACTGGCTCGCACCAAGGGCATGCAGGACAATCCCCAGATGTATCATTCGATGCCATTCAATGTGGCCATCGATCGCGCCGCGCCGGATGGTACGGTGGTCATCGCGATCCGCTCCTGGTCAGGCGTCCCGGTCAGCCGCGGCCTGCTCCGCCGCATCGAACTGGGCGACCCCGACGCCCTCAACGAAAGAGTCGCCCTCGAAAGAGGTCGCGAGTGGGAGCGAAACGTCCTTGCCAGCGTCCTCGCCGGTTTTCTCTTCATTTGCGTCGCTGTGCTGGCAGCCACCCTCTACATGGCGCAAAGAAATCACTCTGAATATCTCTGGCTCGCCCTGCTCTGTATCTCCGTAGGACTTCGAGCCTTCGTTGAGTCAGCATTTGCGCTGGCCTATATACCCACTTCGGTCTTCGACTGGCTCAACCCGTGGAGCAACTGGCTGTTCATCGTCACTACGCTTGAGTTCGTGCTGCGCTTTACCGCAAGCCGCTGGCGCAAGACCGTGCGAGGCTTGCAGATCGGCGCTCTTCTACTGCCTGTCACCTCGATGCTGCATCTTCAGGAGCCATTCAAATACCTGTCGCTTGCCGCGCAGTTCTTATTCTGCGGTTTGATCGTCGTCATGCTCTGGCGCGCATGGCGAGCCGGACGCCTTGAAGCCGGCGTGATGCTCGTGCCCTTCTTTCTGGCCGCATCTGCCGACTCCATCGATATCCTGCTCGACTTCGCCGCCAGCCGCAGTTGGATTCCAGCCTATTTCTCCTCGCATCGCTATCACATCGGGCCCATCGAATACGGCACTAGCACCGTCACCTACCTGGTCTTCCTCGGCAGCCTCATCGCCGTCATTCTCTACCGGTTCGTCCACGTCAGCCAGGAGGAGCAGCGCTCAGCCGCCGAGATCGAAGCAGCCCGCAGTGTCCAGGCCCTGCTCATCCCGACTCAACTGCCATCCAATCGCAACTTCATGCTCGACAGCGCTTACCTGCCCGCCAACGGCGTCGGTGGAGACTTCTTCCAGGTCCTTCCGCTCAAAGACGACTCCATGCTCATCGTCGTCGGCGACGTCAGCGGCAAAGGCCTGCAGGCCGCCATGAACGCCAGCACGCTCGTCGGCGCACTCCGCAACGAACTCTCCCACGACCCGGCCACCGTGCTAGCCCATCTCAACACAGTCATGCTCGGGACAACTTCAGGGGCCGTCGCAGGATTTGCCACCTGCCTATGCGCCCGCATCTACCCCAACGGACACATGACCATAGCCAACGCCGGCCATCTCAGCCCCTATCGCGACGGCCGCGAAATGGAACTTGCCGCCTGCCTGCCTCTCGGCATCATCCCTGATGTCGAATACGAGCAGTCCACGTTCAAACTAAAGCACGGAGACCGCCTGACATTCATCTCCGACGGAGTGGTAGAAGCCACCGATCCCAAAGGCGAGCTCTTCGGATTCGAGCGCACCCAGCAAGTCAGCCACGAACCCGCACGCTACATAGCCCAAACCGCCCAGCACTTCGGCCAGACCGACGATATCACCGTGGTCAGCCTCTACTTTGTTCCGGCTTAGCTTGCCAGCACGTATTTTACGTGCTACACGTATAAAGCGGAGATGGAAATCGATATGACTACAGCACTCGTTGCGGAAGAAAAGCAGAATATTACCTTGCGTCTCAGTAAGAGCACAATTCAGAAGGCGAAAGTCATGGCAGCCAGGAAGTCAACTTCGATCAGCGCTCTTCTCTCGGATGAAATTGATCGCCTCGTCGGCGAAGATGACGCCTACGAGCAAGCCATGAAGAGGGCATTCGCACTTATGGAAAAAGGGATGCACCTGGGTGGAGTGCACAATTTCGATAGGGACGCCATCCATGAGCGATAAGCGTTTCGTCGATTCGAACATCCTGGTGTATGCACACGATGTCGATGATCCCAAAAAGCAGGAGATCGCCAAGAATCTTCTCAAGAGTCTATGGAGATCGAAAACTGGAACCCTGAGCATGCAGGTGTTGCAGGAGTTTTACTCGGTGGCCACCCGCAAGCTCTCAACCAGAATCTCAAAGTCGGTGGCGCGCCTCGCGGTCGAGGAGTATTCGCTCTGGTGCATCGAAACCACCCCCAAAGAGATTGCTTCTGCTTTTCGGATCGAAGACAGCAGCAAAATCGGCTTCTGGGATTCGCTGATCGTAGCCGCAGCCCTCAAGGCTGGTGCAACAGAAATCCTCTCCGAAGACATGAACAGTGGCCAGACAATCGCGGGCATCCGTATCGTCAATCCTTTCGCGTAGTAAACGGAACGCCCTGCTACAATCCCACCATTAGTCCTGTAACGCCATCCACTATGAAAAAAGCCATCTTCATCGTCACTGCCGCCATGCTCTCCCCTATGATGACCATCGCTCAGACCACCCCCTCCAAATCCAACACAAAACCCGTGCCATCTGCCGTGAAGGCTGCGAAGCTCACGCCCGAGCAGGTCCATCGCAACGCCCTCGTCATCGACACCCACGAAGACACCCCCCAGCGCTTCGTCGACGAGCACTTCGATCTCTCCGACCCGCTCAACGGAGGCCAGATCAACCTCGATGCCGTCCGCAAGGGCAACCTCGGCGCATCGTTCTTCTCCATCTGGGTCGAGCCCGATCTCTACAAGGATCACTTCGCCCGCCGCACGCTTGAGCTCATCGACTCCGTGCGTATGCAGGCCGTAAAGCATCCGGATCAGATAACCTTCGCCTTCACCGCAGCCGACATCGCCGCCGCTCACCGTGAACACAAATACGCCGTCCTGATGGGTATCGAAGGCGGCCACTCCATTGAAGACTCGCTCGGCCTGCTGCGCACCTACTACGACCTCGGCGTGCGCTACATGACCCTGACCTGGTCCAACTCCAACAACTGGGCCGACTCCTCGGGCGACGACAAAGACACAAGCATTCCGCACACCAAAGAGGGCCTCAGCGAATTCGGTAAAGACGTCGTCTACGAGATGAACAAGCTGGGCATGATCGTCGACATCTCCCACGTCAGCGACAAGACCTTCTACCGCACGCTCATCATCACCCGCGCCCCCGTAATCGCCTCGCATTCCGCAGCCCGCGCTCTATGCGATGCACCTCGCAACATGACCGACGACATGCTCCGCGCCGCAGCCCACTCAGGCGGACCGGAAAGCAAGGGCGGCGTCATCATGGTCAACTTCTACTCGGGATTCATCTCCCAGGCCTACCGCAACGCCCAGATAGCACAGAAGCCCGAAGTCGACAAAGCCACCGCAGAATTAAAGGCAAAATTCAAAGCTGAAGGCAAAGAGATCACCTATTCCGATCTCGAAAAACTCCAGCGCCAGATGGCCGACCGCATCCCCCGCCCGCCGCTGAGTGCGCTCATCGACCACATCGACCACATTGCCAAAGTAGCCGGCATCGATCACGTCGGCCTCGGCTCAGACTTCGACGGCGTAAGCGGCCAGCTCCCCGAAGGCATCGACTCCGCCGCAGACCTGCCCAAGATCACCGCAGCCCTGATGGCCCGAGGCTACAGCGCAGCCGACTGCGAAAAGATCCTCGGCGGCAACTTCATGCGCGTCTTCAAAGAAGTAGAAGCCGTAGCAGAACAACTCCAATCCGAATCCCGCCCAAAGATCACAGAAAAGCAGCCCTTCGACAAGCCGCAGAAGTAAGATGACTCCGATGATGGTTCGCTATCGAATGAATTGGGGTGCCCCACCCTCGCCACGCCTTTGTCTTTGTGGCTAGGGTGGGTCTCGCGAATCCCATTACCCCTTGCTGATCGTCACCAGCCATGCAAATCAACCCCATCCCCATCCGGACGAAAATACGCTCGGACCCGTCGGCAGTCTTCTTATTGACCACCGCCCGCGCTATCTCCGCCAAGGAGTAATCTGTCCCGAAAACCCACTAAAACATTCTCCGGATTGGTGCAGATCGAAACCACGAATGCTAAGTGGGTTTTTCCTCAAGAAAAACCCACCTTCACCGCTCATGGCGAGACCAGAGTGATCCGGAAAATGCCTTAGACTTCAAATGAATCTGCGCTTCGTTGTAACGCTGACTCCCCTCAACTCACTTTCCATCAAGTCTGCAAGTTGAGACGTCTCCCCCTCCGCTGCCAATCCGGGCCTCCTGATAACTCAGGAGGCCATCGCACCGTCAGCGAAACGCAAACTCCGCAGGCGCAAACTCCGATCGCTATGGAGGAAGCATGGCCACCACGACCGCAACACCCTTGATAGGCGTCCAGAACGTCGACGTCGATCAGATGAATATCGCCGTCCGCGAAAAGGCCCCCAGCAGCTTCAACCTGGCCTCGCTCACCCCGCTCCTCTCCATCCTGATCGCCGGAATGACGATGCTTTCCACGTCGATGATTCAGATCTACCAGAGCCACAATTCTTCCGCCCAAGCGGAAGACTCCGAGTGGCGTCAGGCACTGGTAAAAATCTCATCCGAGGGCGAAAATTCCGCAGCTATCGGAACCTTCGAGATGCAAAGCTTTCTCGCAGGAGAACGGCACAAAGCCCAGGCCCGCTCCATAGCCGCGGCCCTCATGCCTAACATCACCGATAAGTACGAGTTTGACGCAGCCTTCTTCGTCCTTCTCCGCCAGACTGACCAGACCAATCAAACCGATGTTGTTGGAATCGCGAGGACGTTATCCAATCATCTTCACAACCTCTACGACACGGCGGTCGCTAACAAAGGTTGCAAAGGCTCGCCCGACTGCACGTTTGTAGCATTTGTACGTAATCCGGAGAAGTTCTACGACAACGCCAGCCAGTCCGAATCCCTGCGCAGCACTCTGTCGGATCTGTGGAGGCTCGACAGCGTCGGCAGCGGTCTCAGCACCTTGTGGCATTCGAATCAACGCGGCGTGAGCGCTCATCCCGGTGATCTCGATCTGAGCGGAATCGTATTTCTCAACAACGACTTCTCGAATATCGACTTCAGCCAGGCGTCGATGGATGAAGCCGAATTCATCGGCAAGTGCCCCGTCTACCAAGGCAAGACTCCACGCGGTATCGTCCCCGATTGCGAACGCAACTGAGCCGCTTAACTCTTGCTGATCGTCACCAGTCCCGCATCCCCGGCGGCGCTATCTCCCGACGCATGAAAATGCGACCAGATAGCTTCCGCCGTCTTGCGGTTCACCACCGCCGCCAGCGACTCCGCCGTAGCCTTCTGCACCTCACGCAGGCTGCCAAAGTGGGTCAGCAGCCGTTGCCGCGTCCCCGCTCCGACACCAGCAATCTGCAGCAGCTCCGAATCCCGATCCCGCATCTCGCGCCGCTTGCGGTGATACCCAATCGCAAACCGATGGCTCTCATCGCGAATCATCTGCACCAGATGCAGCACCGGCGAACGCCGGTCCAGCACCACCGGCTCATCTTCATTGCCGTAGACATAAATCACTTCTTCGCGCTTGGCAATCGAAGCCAGAGCCTGGCTCGTAAATCCCAGCTCCTCCAGCGCCTGAAACGCCGAATGCAACTGCCCCAGTCCGCCATCGATCAGGATCAGCGAAGGCATAGTATCCCCCGCCTCCTTGACCCGCTTGTACCGCCGGAAAACCACCTCGCGCATCGAAGCAAAATCGTCCACGCCCGTTACCGTCTTCACCTGAAACTTGCGATACGCCGACTTCTTCATCGCGCCGTCTTCCCAAACCACCATCGACGCTACTGTCTCCGCGCCCTGGATGTGCGAGATATCAAAGCACTCAATTCGCTTCGGCAGATCAGGCAGCATCAGCGCATCGGCCAGCGCCTCCTGAATCGCCTTCCTCGAAGGCTCCAGCACCCGGAATCGCTGCGTATACGATTGCTTCGCATTCTGACCTGCCAGATCGATCAGCGAGCGTTTATCTCCACGCTGCGGAGCAGCCAGTTCCACCCGATGCCCCGTACGCGCAGCCAGAAGGGAAGCGAGCGATTCCCGATCCTCAAAATCCACCGGCATCAGAATCGACCGTGGCACGTACTGCTGATCGATATAAATCTGCTTCAACAGCGCCGAAAAGAATTGCCCCGGCTCGAACGACTCGGACTGCGGATACGACGAATCGCTGGCTTCGTCGACAAGAGCCTCCGCCTCGATCGTCTCAGGCACGATCGGGTCGGCATGCGCGTCCAGCTCCTTCTCCAGCGCCGGGCTCAAAACAAACTCCGGCAACTCCTCCCAGAAAAATTCGCGCCGATCCACAATCTTTCCATTGCGAATATGGAAGAGATTCACCGCGAGGCATCCGCTCTCGAAGTGATACCCAAACACATCCGCGTCATCCGACTCCGCCGAGGCAATCCGCTGCTTCTCGCCGATCTGATGCACCGTCGAAATCAGATCGCGATATCGCGCCGCAAGCTCAAACTGCTCGTTCTCGGCAGCCTCCGCCATGCGCGCATGCAGCGACTTCTCAAGCTCCGCATGACGCCCATCGAGAAACAACTGAGCATCCTTCACCGCCAGCCCATAAGCCTCAGGCGTCGTCAGCTCCTTGACGCACGGCCCAAGGCAACGGTGAATGTAGTACTGCAGACAAGCCCGCGGATGATACTTCGAAAGATCCACCTTGCAACTGGGGATCAGAAAGCTGCGATGAATCACCTCCGCGACGCGGTAAGCAAGGTTCCCCGGAAAATACGGCCCGTAATACGCCGACCCATCCTTGCGCAGCCGTCGCGTCACAAACACCTTCGGAAAGCGGTCGGCCAGCGTCAGCTTCACATACGGGTAGGTCTTGTCGTCGCGCAGCAGAATGTTGAACCGGGGCTTGCGCTGCTTGATCAGGTTATTCTCAAGCGCCAGCGCCTCCATCTCGTTCGCGACGAGGATGTAATCCACATCGACGGCCTCGCGCATCAGGGTACCGGTCTTGGCATTCGCCTGACTCGCTGCGAGCAGATAACTCCGCACCCGCGAACGCAGATTTCGCGCCTTGCCGACGTAGATCACCTCACCCTCGGCGTTCTTGTACAGATACACCCCGGGCTGCGTCGGGAGGGTTCGGATTTTTTCGTAGAAGTCCATGATCGGGCTGAGGTCAGGCCAATCTCTAGTGTAGCTATTCGAGCGGAACTGCTGAGGGGGTCTGGGAGCGCTCGTTAGGAAGGAATCGTTCCGGCAAGTCGAATTCTAGATTTATGCCTGCGATCTGGAACAGACCTTCGGGACGCGTGAACCCGCATTTCTGGCGGTTCTGCGAATTGTCCCAAAACTTACCCTTTTTGAGACGGTACGGGAGATCATGAATTACCCTAATGGGCTATAGTTGTCCATGCCCAACAACACATGTGAACACTGCGGCAGCTCACAACTCATCAGCGGTCTCACTGTTTCTGCCTCCGGTGGTGGTGGAGACGTACGTCCCGGCCTCCTCTGCAAAGCGAAAGAGAAAGGCTTTTTCAAACGAACCGAAAGGGAGAAAAGGGAGACCCTTTTTGCTGACCTGTGCACCTCTTGCGGCACTGTAAAACGTTTATACGTGAAAGACCCGAAACGTGATTGGGTCGTATAACTAACTTTCACGGTTTCAACCGGCACTGTCCCCGGCCCAATGGGCGCAAAGGACCCTTTTCGAGACACAAACCGCCGCCACATGAAAGACTTGCACCCATGCGAATTTTCTCTGTCTTGTCGTTAGCTCTCTTCGCGTCGTGTACGGCCTCCGCTCAAGGCACAGGCAATAAGCTGGCCGATAACATCGACACGGGCCGAACGATCATAGCCAAGCTAGACCATGCAGCTCAGGACGATCCGCCGCCAAACTTCGCCTCTTCGATCCTGGTTCGCAACCATAAAGAGGCCGTTGACTTCATCAGCGTGGCGGATTCTGTCTCTGCATCGGTGCGGCGGGGGAATGATCCAGATGCAACGTCAATGTTCACGCTCTATAGCCAATTCATCAATCTTTTCGATCAATTCGAGGTTTACACCACGGCGGAAACGCGCCCACTTGCTTTAGACAAAGTGCGTTCGGCCTCGATGGGCAAAGAGTATTTCGAGACGAAAAGCTATTTTGAGGTTGTGACCTACGCTCTCATAATGAGAACCGAAGAAGAGCTAAAAGACTGCCATCCGGCTAAGAAACAATAGGGCAGGGAGGCTAGATGAAAACGTCAAAGACAAAAATTCCGGCATACAAACCGCCCAAACGCTTTGCTGTAGGGACACCCGTGCGCGTGATAAATCCCGGCATCGATGGCGTGGTGCTCCAAGTCGATGATGAACGCACTGTCATGTCGCAATATTGGCACACGGTCCAAACGAAGTTTGGGGAACGCAGAGAACCGGGAAGCATCCTTGAACTTATCCCCCCTCCTATCGGGCTCCCGACACAGAGAACAGGCAAACTTGCCGATAACATTCACTTCTACGGCCACAATTCACGGCTGAACGTCAACAGCGCAGACCATTCAGCAAACACCGTTTCAGTGTCCAAGGATCAAGTCTTTGTTGAGCTACGGGAAAAAGCGCAAACAATAGCCGATGAACAGGCCCGCATCGATGTTTTAGAGAGGATTGACGCCCTGGATACTGCAAAGGGGACAGGTGGCTTTCTTTCGGCGTATCAATCGTTCATGTCCATCGCGTCCGATCACATCACAGTGTTTGCCCCTCTGCTTCCCGCATTGGCTCAATTGCTGTCATGAACACCCGGCTACGGTTATTTGACCGCGTAGACAACCGGGGCTGATTCTTTCTGGGCAAGGAAGCACGAAACTACCCTTGTGGGACACAAACGGGGTCTCCGGGCTATCACGCGCCAAATCAAGGCAGATTGGCGTGGATACCAAGCGCCTCCGCAACCAATCTCAGCCGCTTGTCGCGAGTCCAAAGCTGCGTAAACGGCGTGATCAGAGTAGACGCCACCAGATGCGCGTCGGTAAGTCCGATTCCGCGGCCATAGAGGGAGTGCGTTTCGACCATCCGCCGTACCTCGGCAAGCTGCGCCACCCGCACCTGTGGCATCTTGTCGAGCAGGGCAAGCGTCCGGGTTCGATCCCGCAGCGACCCCAAAGCCAGTTCGGCCACAATGAAGGGATGCATGGCGATGTTGGCGTTGACGAGTTGTTGGCGCATCTCCGGCGCGGGATTGGACAAATTGGACAAATGATCGACCCAGACGCTGGTGTCGGCCAGAATCACAGATCGCTCACCCGGAGTCGCGGAATTTCTTCCAACTCGGGCATCGTACCGCCCAGCGCCGCGAGCCTGCGAGAGGCCTCGCGCTCGATCAGCGCTTTCAGCGCTTCGCGCACCAATGCGGTCTTTTCCAACACGCCTGTGAACTCCTGCGCAGTGCGCATCAATTCATCATCGAGGGCCAGGGTTGTTCGCATTTTTCCTCCAATGCGCAATATTAGCATCATTTGATGCCCATTTTATATGTCATCGTTCAATCATGTTGCTGTGCGCGTAACCCTTACCCAATTCGGTAAAAATTACACGATTTGTTATCACGACCTCAATACGGTACCAATCGATCAACTAGCCTGTTTTCATTTACTTACTGACTCCGACCGTTTTGGCCCCCGGCTTGCCACATAGAGACCGAAAGTGATTCCAAGACTCTGCCGGACAGCACTGCGCGGAGACCTCAACGGGGAAGGAACAAAAACATGACCATGCAACGCATGAATGTATTGAACGCTTCGGTCCTGGCGATCGCCATCGCCGGACTCTCGGGCTGCGCCTCGAAGAATTACGTCAACAAGCAGACCGCGCCGCTGATTGACCAGACCAACGAGCTCAACGACAAGACAGCCGCGAACAATCGCTCCATCAAGGACACAGACGAGCGCGCCCAGGCCGGCATCACCAAGGCTCAGGGAGCCGCAGACACCGCAGGACAGAATGCCCAGAACGCCAAGTCCGCCGCCGGAGAGGCTGAAAACGCCGCAAACGACGCCGTGCATCGCGCCGATTCGCTGGCCAGCGTTGTATCCGGTCTGGACAACTACCAGCCGATCGGCAACGTCTCCGTCACGTTTGGCTTCGACAAGGCTGTGCTCACCAACGACGATAAGGCCCAGCTCGACACCTTCGCCGCGACCCTGACCAGCGCCAAGAGCTTCATCATTGAAGTTACAGGCGGCACGGACTCTACCGGCAACGCTCAGTACAACTACGCGCTCAGCCAGCGCCGCGCCGACGCGGTCGTTCAGTACCTGGCCTCGAAGTACTCCATCCCCGCTCACCGCTTCTACCTGATCGGCATCGGCGAGGACAAGGAAGTGGCTGACAACAAGACCCGCGAAGGCCGCGCCAAAAATCGTCGTGTAGACATTCGTGTGCTCTCAAACGCCGCCAAGACCGAGACGGCAACCACAACCCCAACGACGGGCAGCCGCTAATGCGTGAAATCTCCAATTCAGCAAACCCCTCAGCGATGAGTCAGAACTGGAACACAACCAAAGAGCGAGCCAGTTGGAAAACGGGTCTCACGGTTTTTCTCTGGCCGCTTTTTGCATCCTGGAATGAAGATTTCCTTCGCAGTTCATTGGGCAATAACAGTGATCGGGCACTCTCCGGACGACTCTGACCCCTCCGAATCTTGCTTGAGAATTTGGCGACTTTAGGCCGACTCCCACGAGTCGGCCTTTCTTTTTTAAGCGCCAATTTTAATGTGCTCAGCTCTCACATCGTCGGCGGTGAATAGCGCCAAAAACGGAGCTCCCGCAGCCGCCGCCTCAACCGCCGGCCTGCCACCCGCCTCCTGCCGCTCTACCAGACAGACGACAGCCGCAACCACCATCCCCGCCTCGCGCGCAGCCTGAATCGCATTGATCGTCGAGGCCCCCGTGGTGCAAACATCGTCCACGATCACCACCCGCGCGCCCTCGCGGCAAAATCCTTCAATCCGCCGCCCCGTTCCGTGCGCTTTTTCAGCCTTGCGCACCAGGAACCCATGCAGCAACACCGGCTCAGGAAAACCCATTCGCTGGAACTCCAGCGCCCGCCACGCGCTCGCCGTCGCCACATTGGACACGATCGGGTCGGCGCCCATCGTCAGGCCGCCTACAGCCTCAGCCTCAATCCCATGTTCCTTGAGCAGTTGCAGAATCGCGTGCCCCGTAAGCCGCCCGCCCTCCGCATGGAGCGTCGTCGTCCGGCAGTCGATGTAGTAGTCGCTAGTCCCGCCCGAAGAGAGCGTAAACTGCCCCAGCCGAAAGCTGATGCGAGCAAGAAGTGTAAGCAATTGCTGCCTGTAAGAGAGCGATTCGTTCGGATTAGTCATCGCCCCAAGTCTACCAAGCAGGCCGGCCCATCACCTCCGAAAACAAAAAGGCCGGCAGGGAAGCGTCCCCACCGGCCTCAATCCCACCTCAAAAGATCAGTTGGCAGCGGGCATAAGATTCATAGGTTCCGTCAGGGTGAACAAGAGAATCGAACCCGGCTCCAGCGTCGCCTGCGGATGATCCACCATAAGATGCGTAGTCACAATCCCCGCACCGACCAGGCTGCCCGTCAGCGCGCCTACAGGCCCGCCCAGCACCGCCCCGGTAACCGCGCCAGTACCAATCACCGCGCCGTACTCGATGCCATCCTTCTTGGCTCGCGAACCTGGATTGATGCTCCCCTCCGCGCCCATTCGCGTCTTCGTACCGCGCGTTCCGGTCGTCTCCGCGTGCAGCTCGTAGCGCGATCCATCCGGCAATATCACCGCTTCCGGCCGCAGCCTCAGGCTTCCATGACCGCCAAAGTGCCCCGCGGAAACCGCGCTAACACGTCCCTCGATCGACGACCCCGCCGGAATCAGCATCTTGCCATCCTGCAGCACATCCACCGCCACCTGCCCGCGAAACTGCTGCCCCTTCTCGCTCTCAACCGACGACAGCCGATCCAGCAGCTTCATCCGAATCGTCGAACCCTCGAGCAGCTCCCCAGGCCGAGCCACGCGCGGATGCACAATGTCCCCATCGGGATCGGCAACCGCCGGCCGCGTATACAACGTCTGCGTGCTATCCGGAGCGGTACTGGTCACCGCCCGCCGCACGATGCCACTGTCTGTTCCATCAACCGAACCGCTCACAGGGCCATTCACCTGCCCGTTTACAGCACCATTCACCGGTCCATTGACGGGCTCATATGAACTCGGCTGCGGCGCACTCTGCACCGTAGGCGTCGCATATACCGAAGGCGAAGGCTTGGCAATCACCGGCGCAGGCGGCGTATCGGGCGAAGCCTCAATCGCATCCTGCGGCGGCTTCGAGACACCCTCGTAGGCATCCGGCTTGTTCGCCGGTTGTGAACTCTGCGCCACCGCCGGCGCAGTCAGACTCAACACGCCTAAAGCAAGCACTAAGGCTGCAAGATTGAACCGATTCATATTGACGATCTCCTTAAAAGGAAGTACGAATAACCGGAATTCGAAGAACCGCAAGTCGAGGAAACGAAACAGTCACGCAGCATCCCCAAACCCAACCACTATATGGACACCCAAACCCCGGGAAAGTCGCTTCCAATTCGCTCCAAGACGAACCTTCGGCACCATCCCCTGTTACTACGTTAGCGGTTTTCTATTACATATTTGCCCAACTTCGAGTGCCGCCCCACAATCAGGTACCGCCACCGGCAAGAATCAGACTAGGCAATGCACCCCCGCCGGTTTGGTATCCTAACCAGGGATTCAATAGGCAATCATCGCCATCTTTTGCAGGGGATCACGCCAATGGCCGAGCTACTGACCACCATTCAGAGCACCTTCGGAAAAGCCGTGCCCGTGGATCGCCGACCTAAACTTAACGAAAGACTGCAGCACCGCATCTTGAGGACTGATATGACTGAAATTGTTGCAATTCGCGCCCGCGAAATTCTTGATTCGCGCGGCAACCCCACCGTAGAAGCAGACGTAATCCTTGAGTCCGGCGCACTCGGCCGCGCCGCCGTTCCCTCAGGAGCCTCGACCGGCGAGCACGAAGCTGTCGAACTCCGCGACGGCGACAAATCGCACTACCTCGGCAAGGGTGTGCTGCAGGCAGTAGAAAATGTCGAGAGCATCATAGCCCCCGAGCTCGAAGGCTTCGATGCCAGCAATCAGCGCCTCCTCGACTTCACCATGATCCAGCTCGACGGCACGGCCAACAAGTCCAAGCTCGGCGCCAACGCCATCCTCGCCGTCTCCATGGCCGCAAGCCGCGCGGTTGCTCAGACCCTCGAGATCCCCCTCTATCGCTACCTCGGCGGCGCCAACGCCTGCATTCTGCCTACACCCATGATGAACATCCTCAACGGCGGCGCGCACGCCGACAGCAACGTCGATTTTCAGGAATTCATGGTCATGCCCGTCGGCGCCGAGCGCTTCTCCGACGCGCTGCGCTGGGGCACCGAAGTCTTCCATACCCTCAAAGGCGTGCTCAAGAAGAAGGGCTACAACACCGCCGTGGGCGATGAAGGCGGCTTCGCCCCCTCGCTCACCTCTAACTCCGAAGCTATCGAACTTATCCTCGAAGCTATCGAGCTTGCTGGTTACAAGCCCGGCAAAGATATCTGCATCGCTCTCGATCCCGCGGCCAGCGAGTTCTATGACAAAGACAAGAAGAAGTACGTCTTCAAGAAGAGCGACAAGCGCGAGCTGTCAAGCGAAGAGATGGCCAACTTCTGGGACGACTGGTCCTGCCAGTATCCCATCATCAGCATCGAAGACGGCCTCGCCGAAGACGACTGGGAAGGCTGGCGCATCCTGACCGAAAAGGCAGGCAGCCGCATCCAGCTCGTCGGCGACGATCTCTTCGTCACCAACGTCAAGCGCCTGCAGCAGGGCATCGAAGAGGGTGTAGCCAACTCCATCCTCATCAAGGTCAACCAGATCGGCACGGTTACCGAGACCTTCGAAGCCATCGAGCTGGGCCGCCGCTACGGCTACACCAGCATCATCTCCCACCGCTCCGGCGAAACCGAAGACACGTTCATCGCCGACCTCGCGGTAGCCACAGGTGCAGGCCAGATCAAGACCGGCTCAGCCTCACGCACCGACCGCATAGCCAAATACAACCAGCTCCTCCGCATCGAAGAAGAACTGGGCCAGGGCGCCAGCTTCCTCGGCATCGAAAGCGTCAACTACAACGGGTAGTCGGTCCCCGAAGAAACGTGGGTGTCCCAGGTCTCGCGTCTGAGACCTGGGACCGCGTCAACCTCAGTGAATTATCGGGTGCCCCATCCTTGTCGCAGCCCCATCGCGACAAGGGTGGGAACCACAAATGCCGCGGCCTGATATGGAAGGTTTGTCATCCTGAGCAAAGCGAAGGATCCGCTGTTCAGCGATGCAAGCTTAACGACCACCGCCTCAACTCCAACCAATCCCGCTAACCTGCTAACTAGCTAAGCGCGCAGCGCGCTAACTTGCTGCACTTAGAGGAACCTACATTGTCCATCTCCCGCCGCCCATTAGTCTTGACCATCCTCGACGGATGGGGCTACTCCCCGCAGGTCGAAAACAACGCCATCGCGCTCGCCCGCAAGCCGACTTACGACAAGCTGATCGCCGAGTACCCCAATACCCTGATCCACGCCAGCGATCACTACGTCGGTCTCCCCGATGGCCAGATGGGCAACAGCGAAGTAGGCCACCTCAACATCGGCGCGGGCCGAGTCGTCCGCATGGACATCACGCGCATCGACGCCCTCATCGCCAGTGATGCATTCACCACCTACCCCGCCATCGCCAAAGCCATGCAGCGCGCCCTCGATGGCGCCCAGTCAGGTGACAGATCGCTTCATCTCATCGGCCTGCTCTCAGATGGCGGAGTCCACGCTCACCAGGAGCACCTCTACGCGCTCCTCCGCGCCGCACATGCTTACGGAGTCAAGCGCGTCTTCGTCCACGCCTTCCTCGACGGACGCGACACGCTTCCCACCTCCGGCGCAGGCTACGTCGAAAAGCTTCTCCGCAAGATGGCCGACTACGGCGTCGGCAAGCTGGCGTCGGTAAGCGGCCGCTACTACGCCATGGACCGCGACAAGAAGTGGGACCGCGAACGCAAAGCCTTCGAAGCCATGTGCACCGCACGCGCCGAAGGCGGTAGCTACAGCGACGCGCCAGCCCGCATTCGCGAGTGTTACAACAACGGCATTACCGACGAATTCACCATTCCCTTCGTAGTGACCGATAAGGATGGCAAGCCCAACGGCGTCATCCGCGACGAAGACGTAGTCATCAACTTCAACTATCGCGCTGACCGCGCCCGCCAGATTACGCGCGTGCTAACAAGAGAGAGCGGCCTCAACCAGGCCGGCGGACGCAATCTCGATGCCTGGGAATCGCTCGACGAAGTTATTCCCCGCAGCGAGATTCCCAAAAGGCTCTACTACCTCTGCATGACCCAGTACGACAAGTCCTATAGCTTGCCGCTCGTCATCCTTCCTGAATCAATGGATAACATTCTCGCGAACATTCTTGGCAATGCCCAGTTACGCAACCTCCGCGTAGCCGAAACCGAGAAATACGCCCACGTAACTTACTTTTTCAACGGCGGCATCGAAACCCCATTTCCCGGCGAAGATAGAACGCTTATCCAATCGAAGAAAGTCGCCACTTACGATCTCGCACCCGAGATGTCCGCCGAAGGCATCGGCGACACCATCGTCAGCGCCATCCACGACACGGCATTCGACCTGATCATCGCCAACTTCGCCAACGCCGACATGGTAGGCCACAGCGGCCAACTGCTCCCCACCATCAAAGCAGTCGAAGTAGTCGACACGCAGCTAACCCGCATCTACAAAGCCTTGCGCGAAAAAGGCGGAAGCTGGCTGATCACAGCCGACCACGGCAACGCCGAACAGATGGTCGATCCAAAGACCGGCGGTCCGCACACCGCCCACACCACCAACCCCGTGCCCATGATCTACGTAGGCGAAGAAGCCAACAAATATACCCTCCGCCCAGACGGCAGTCTGCGCGACATCAGCCCCACCCTGATCAACATCTTAGGCCTCCACCTGCCCCACGAAATGACCGGCGGCGACCTCCGCGTGCCAATTGCCGGATAAGCAAATTACCGGATGAGCAAACAGTTGCTGTGGCAACTCAAAGCATTGTCAAGCGCAGCGAAGGATCTGATTTTGCTTTTCTTTCTGTCATTCCCGGCCGGGTGCCCCACATCTCGCTTCTGAGATGTGGGATTCACGCTCAGGAACACGCCCTGGCAGGTGGCACACCCTTCGCCTTGAGTTTCACAAATTAACACGAATGAGGGTGCCCCATCCTTGACGCGCTCTTGCGGCAAGGGTGGGTTTCACAGATGCAAATGCGTCAGAACTTTGGAGCGACTCCGCTTACCTGACAGCAGAAGAGAGTCCGGGATTTTGCTCCATCTGCGGATACAAAGCCTCGATCACCGCATTCGGATTTCTTGCGATCACCGTCAAAAGCGCTCTCGCCGAAGCCTCAGGCGTCCGCCGCCCGCCCTCCCAATGCTTCACCGCATCCAGACTGAAGCCAAAGGTAGCCGAGAAACGGCTCTGCGTCATCTTCAGCCGCTTACGGATACTCTTCACATCCACCTCGACCGGCAAAGTGACTTTGTATCCTTCCGTCTTTCCCGCCAGAAAGGCATCCACCTCTTCCAACCCTCTCTTCATGTCCTCAAACATCTTCGTCATCTCAACTCCCACACCTTGCGAAGATTGCATCAGCCACCACAGTGTGCATGCCGCGACAGTGCTCCAATGGACACCTTTTGTCGAGAGCAAATCCCTCAGGCAAATCTTTCACATTCTAAGTAAGCGCCCCGCCGGCTGCTCCCGGAGTGTTCCACGCCCCCACAACAAGCCCACTACCATTCGCTGTAACAAGGCACAATCCACCATAAAAATCCGCAACTCGAAGTCATTGAAAACAGGCCGATTGCAACAAAGCTCTCCATGCCCTTCTCCGTTCAGCGACCAGTGCTCTACGTAGAACAAAATCTCCAAACCAAAAATGGGGCGCGGCCAACTCACGCCGCACCCCGTTTTTGTTCCACGTAGAACAATCTCAGTTCTAATTCAGCGAAAGCTCCTTCGTCAGCGGCAGATCCTGCGACGATCCGCCGACCATGAAGGTGTAGCTTCCAGGCACGAGCTTCCACTTATTCGTGCCTTCGTCGAAGATCGAGAGATACTTCGGATCTATGGCGACGGATACCTGCTTGCTTTCCCCCGGAGCCAGAGTTACACGGCTCCAGCCAACGAGGCGCTTAGGGGGCTCCTGCGCACTGGCTGGAAGCGCGGCGTAGACCTCGGCAACCTCAGTTCCAGCGCGGCTGCCTGAGTTCGTCACGGTGAACGAGACTGATGTGGACGACCCCGGCGTCACCTGCAAACCGGAGTAAGTGTAAGTGGTGTAAGAGAGGCCAAATCCAAATGGAAAGAGCACGGGCTTCTTCTCCGCGTCATACCACTTGTAACCAACTTTAAGGCCTTCGTCATAGGTCACGCTGAAGCTGGCTTTGGCGTTCTCCTTGCGCATTACCGGCGAGGCGCTCTCAGAATGCGGCGGCGGCTTCACTACGGTGGTATGCGGCAGATCAGCTTCGCTGCGGGGGAAGGTCATCGGCAGCTTGGCGCTAGGGTTAACATCGCCGAAGAGCACGTTGGCCACAGCATCCGAACCACGGCTCCCCGCATACCAGGCCTCGGCCACCGCGCCCACTTTGTCGAGCCACGGCATAGTAACGGCAGTGCCGGTTTCGAGAACTACTATTGTTTTAGGATTCGCAGCGGCGACCGCGGCAATCAGCGCATCCTGATTGTCGGGCAGCGAAAGATTGGGTAGGTCCATCCCTTCGCTGGTCCACTGAGTGACGAAGACAATGGCTACATCACAGGTAGCGGCGAGAGCGGCAGCAGCCGCCGGGTCGGCGCCGGAGTTGAACTTGATCGGCACCGGCGGCACCTTGGCGGCAATCGACTTCTGCGGAGAAGTTGGGAACCAGACGTGCTCCAGCCACTGCGACTGTCCCTGGCCCGGCGGATCCACCTGCGCCGAACCGCCGCCTGAAATCATGCCCATGTCCGCGTGATCGCCGATAACGGCAATCGAATGCAGACCCGTCTTTGGCAATGGCAGCAGGTTGTTCGCATTCTTCAACAGCACGATGCTGTTCTCTTCGATGCGCTGCGCCGTCTCAAGTCCACCTTCAACGTCAACGACATTTTTCTTGATCGGGTTATCGACGAGTCCTGCTGCGAATTCGGCGCGAAGTATACGGTGTACATGTTCGTCGAGTTCGGCCTGGGAAATCTTGCCTTCCTGTACCGCCTGTTTGAAAGAGTCGCCAAAGAAGTTCTCGCCGGGCTCCTCGTTATCAAGTCCAGCTTTGGACGCCTTGAGTGTCGAATGCGTGCCGCCCCAGTCCGAGAGCACAAAGCCCTTGAAGTGCCAGTCCGTGCGCAGAATGTCGGTCAGCGTGTACTTGTTTTCGCAGGCATAGTCGCCGTTGATCGCGTTGTAGCTGCACATTACTGCCTGAGGGTCGCCGACGGCGATGCCTATCTCAAAGGCCAGCAGGTCTGATTCACGAAGCGCGCGTTTGCCGATGATGGAGTCGACTTCGTTACGTCCGCTCTCCTGGTCATTCACGGCGTAGTGTTTGATATCGCCGATGACATGCTGGGCCTGCTCGCACTTGATGCGATTGCCGACAAGCGTGCCGGCGAGAACCGGATCTTCGCCCTGGTATTCGAAGGTGCGCCCATTGCGCGGCTCGCGGGTGACGTTGACGCCACCGCCGAGGGTCATGTTGTAGCCCTGGGCCCGGAGTTCGCGACCAATCAACGCCCCGTAGTCGCAGGCGGACTGTGTGTCCCAACTGGCCGCTGCGCCTACGTTCGAAGGCAGGGCTGTCGAGTAGCGGCCATTCATCGCGCTCGACCTTACTCCGTAAGCAGCGTCACTCATCTGGATGAACGGTATGCCGAGGCGTGGGATGCCCATGACGAAGCCGGCGCCGCCGTTGCCCAGGTATGCGTTGGGCTTTGGTGGGCCCCAGCCGGGCATGCCCTGGCCGTGCAGGAGGTCGATCTTCTCGTCGAGGGTGAGTTCTTTCGCCACCAGGTCGGCGCGTTCGTCCGCGGAGAGGCTCTTGTTCATCCACGCGGCGTGCGCCCACGCGGGCTCTGGCGGTTTGCGGCGGGGAGATTGGGCGAAGGCTGCGTGCCCAGAGGCAAGAGCTGCGAGGACTGCAAGTGCGGCGATGCGCCAGAGCGATTTCATTTTCATCGTGACCATCCCAGGAATTTTATCGAGACTAACGTACCGCGCAAGTGTACAGGTAAAACGTGTGAGCTGGCATTATTCGTAATTATTTTTGCAGTTTGTGCAATCGATTGCGCATTAGCTCCGAGATTTGCAAACAAGAGCATTACGGCGTACGGGAACGACAACACATAGCGAGTGCGTATTGAGGTGTTCGAGAGGAGGTGGGTTTATGGCGATGCGACGGTTGAGGAGCGATTCGGATAGTGCTGTGGGGATTTTCTGGGGCGGGTTGATCGCGGGCACGCTGGATATTCTGGCGGCGTTTGTGGTCACCGGATTCAAGGGCCGCGGGCCGGATGTTGTCTTGCACGGTATCGCCAGCGGCCTGTTGGGACCGAAGGCGTTTCGCGGCGGTATTGCCACGGCAGCGCTGGGACTTGCGTGCCATTATGCGATCGCGTTCGGTGCGGCTGCTGCTTACTACGCGGTGAGCCGGGTGCTGCCGGTGCTGGTCAGGCGAGCGGTGATCTGCGGGCTGCTGTATGGGGTTGTGGTGTACGTGGTGACCAATTACGTGATCGTGCCGCTTTCGAGGATTGGCCGTGTCATCACCGGGCCGCCGTCATCCATGATCATCGGGCTGCTAGTGCTGATGGTGTTTGTGGGGCTGCCGATTTCGCTGGCTATCCGGCGGTATGCGGATTGATTGGGGCAGGGAACTGAAGCAGCGTATAAATGCTCTTCACACAAGGAGAATCTGCACTATTATCCAGTCTGGGCATGCAGGCTGGGAAGAAGTCTCAGCAATCTGCCAAGTGGAGTGGATGAATGGGCGATCTCTGGAATGAAGTTAAACATGCACTGCAAACCTTCTTCAAGAACCCGGGCTTTACCATCGCCGCCGTCGCCACGCTTGCTCTTGGTATCGGAGCCAATACGGCTATCTTTTCCGTAGTAAACGCGGTTCTGCTCAAGCCGCTCAGTTACCCCGACTCGGATCGCATCGTCGAGTTTCTGTTTCCTTCATCCCTCGCAAATAATTTCCTTTCCTGCATCCCTGAGTTTCACGCTTATCAGAGACAGACCAGCGTCTTCAAAGAGGTGGCCGCGTACGACAATGCCGGTCCCGGTTTCAATCTCACCGGCGACCGGCCTGAGCAGATCCACGGCATTCATGTGACTGAGGGCTACTTCCGCCTCTATGGTGCTCCTATTGAACTGGGCCGCACTTTTACCAAACAGGAAGACCTGCCTCACGGCGGAAAAGTTGTTGTATTGAGCTACGGCCTCTGGCAGAGAAAATTCGGCGCCAATCCCGGCATCGTAGGCAAAGCAATCTCTATCGGCAACGAGCCCTACACCGTTGTCGGCATCATTGGCCAGCGCTTTGTCTCTGAGCCTCAGGCCGATCTCTGGCTGCCGTTCCAGTTCGAACCAGCCAGCAACGATATGAACCACTTCTTTCAGGTCGCAGGTCTGCTCAAGCCCGGTATCACATTAACTCAGGCCAATGCGCAACTTAAGCTCGCCGCCATCGAGTACAAACGCGACTATCCCAAAGTCGATCCTCGCCAGGAATTCGGCGCGATACTACTGCGTGACAGCCTCGTCGGCGATGTACGGGAATCGCTGCTGATCATGCTGGGAGCCGTGAGCCTTGTCCTCCTCATCGCCTGTGCCAACGTCGCCAATCTGCTGCTGGTGCGGGCCACTGGACGCAGGCGCGAGTTCGCCATCCGCGCAGCTCTGGGCGCAAGCCGTGGCCGCATCGTCCGTCAATTGCTCATCGAAAGCATCCTGCTCTCTATTGCTGGCGGCGTCCTTGGTCTCGCGCTTGGCATTGGCGGAGTCCGCGCTCTGCTCGCTCTCAGTCCCGCGGGCTTACCGCGCATCGGTGTAGATGGCTCCGATATTGGTCTGGATTGGCGGGTGCTCGGATTCACGCTTCTGGTCTCTCTCGGGACCGGAGTTTTATTTGGACTTGTGCCCGCTTTCAACGCCTCACGCACTGACCTGAACACCACGCTCAAAGAGAGCAGCAGCCGCTCCGGTAGCGGCGTTCGCCAGGGCAAGGCACGTTCCTTGCTCGTTATCAGCGAGGTTTCGCTCGCGCTTGTGCTGCTTGTGGGTGCGGTATTGCTGATCCGCACTTTCATCGCGTTGCGCGGCGTCGACCCCGGCTTCGACGCGCATAACGTTCTCACGCTTGAAATGTCGATGACCGGCGAGCGACTCCACACAGCCGCCGGCGTTTCTCAGCTCTCGCGTGCAGGCCGCGACCGGCTCAACGCGCTGCCCGGCGTCGAGCTTGCAGCCACTTCCGTCTGGCTCCCCAATCAGGTCGACGACGGCCTGCCGTTTCAGATCATTGGCCGTCCCGTCGACAAATCAAAGGCTGGTGCGCGCTTTACGAGCATCTCTCCCGGCTTTCTTCAGGTCTTCAAAATTCCGTTGCTCCGCGGCCGCGACTTCAACGAGAACGATATAGGCGGCAAGCCCGGTGTAGTCCTCATCACGGAAGGTCTGGCAAAAGCCTACTGGCCCAACGAAGACCCCGTTGGCCAGCACATTCTTATCGGTGGGGATATTGGACCGACCTTCGCAGGGGAGACTGTGCGCACCATCGTAGGCATTGTCGGAGACACGCACAACACCGGCCTCGGCAAACCACCGGATCCGATGATGATCGTTCCGACTGCGCAGGTTCCCGACGGCTACCAGGCAGCTTATTCCGATACGTCGGCGCTGATCTGGGTTGTCCGCACCCATGCGGACCCGCATCTGCTTGCCAATGCCGTCAGCGAACAACTTCGTATCGCAAGCCACGGCTTTCCGGTAGCTCACATCCGGACCATGGATGAGGTGATGGGCCGATCCACGCCACATGAGAGCTTCAACATGCTGCTTCTCAGCATCTTTGGCTTGATCGCGCTGCTTCTCGCTGCGATTGGCATCTACGGCATCATGGCTTACTCTGTCGCGCAACGCATGCAGGAGATGGGTATTCGCATGGCGCTGGGCGCCGATCGCACAGCGATTCGCAAGCTCGTGGTGTGGCATGGCATGAGGCTGGCTCTGATTGGCGTTGCCCTTGGCATTACGACGGCGTTTGGTTTCACGCGCTTTATCGCCAGTCTGTTGTTTGGCGTTCATTCATGGGATGCGGTCGCGTTTCTATCTGCGCCCGTCATCCTTGTTGCGGTGGCGCTGATGGCTGTGTGGCTGCCTGCGGCGCGCGCCTCAAGAGTCGACCCGATGCAGACGTTGCGGATGGAGTAAGTGGCGGCTTGAAGCTGGGCGATCGATTACTCCTGCCAGCACTGGCGGTAGATTGTCTCGATCTCTTCCGCTGTTGGCACGCGAGGGTTGTTCTGCGGCGATCCAGAGGCGAGGGCCTGCGCCGCCATGGTGGGAATGAGCGCGAGGTATTGTTCCGGATCGATGCCGTACTGCTTTGGAGAGGGCACCTGCAACTCGGCGTTGCGGCTGTACAAACCGCGAATCAATTGATCGACCGCCTTCTGCTCAGTGTCATCGGGCTGCGCGATTCCCATGGTGCGGGCGCATTGCGCATAGCGGCCCATTGCGGCCTCGGCTGAAAACGCGGTTACCGCAGGCAGCAGCATGGCGTTGGAAAGGCCGTGCGGAATGTGAAAGTGTGCCCCGAGCGGGCGGCTCATGCCGTGCACCAGGGCCACGCTTGCGTTGGAGAAGGCAATGCCGGCCTGCGTCGCGGCCAGCATCATTGCTTCGCGGGCCAGCAGATTTCCGGGGTCGCGAAAGCTTACGGGAAGCTCTCTCCAGATGGTCTTCATCGCCGCCAGGGCGAGGGCGTCAGTGAAGGCATTTGCCTTGCGGCTGACAAACGACTCGATGGCGTGCGTGAGCGAGTCGGTGCCCGTGTCTGCGGCGAGCCTGGGAGGCATGGTCAGGGTGAGCTCGTAGTCGACTATGGCGGCAGTGGCCAGAAGGGCGCCGCCGGCGATGAGCATCTTCTCTCCGGTTTCGACGTCGGTAATTACGGTGAATCTTGAGACCTCAGAACCGGTGCCTGCAGTGGTCGGAATCACGACGTGCGCCGGGCCGGCGATAGGAATCGGATTCGGCGCCTTATAGTCGCGGACCTTGCCGCCGTTGGCTGCCAGCATGCCGATAGCCTTTGCCGTGTCGATTGGGCTGCCGCCTCCGAGGCTCACCAGGCTGTCGTGACCGCCATCGAGGAAGACGCGAACGCCGGCATCGACCACCGTGGTTGTCGGGTCGGCAACCGTCTCGTGGAAGATCTCGCAGGACAGGCCGGCGTTCTGTAGCTGCGTTCGCAATCGCTCGGGGAGCTGGCTCTTCAGCATGAACGGGTCGGTCACGATTAAGGGCCGGCGGCATTGGAGGCTTAGAAGGAGTGGGATGACCTCCGCGAATGATCCTCCGCCGATTTTGAGAATGGACGGAATCCGGATCTCGATGCTCATGGTGGCTCCTTGAAGGGCGTTTCGAGCATGTAACGGCAAGCCGGTCTGAATGGCTTTCAAGGATCCTATCTTGTTGTCTTCTGCATCTGGCAAATTCGGCTGGCAGTTACCGCAGATTCAACGGACGTTCATACGCGGGCGATACAACTCTGGGGTCGCTGATTCCTTCGCGACACGGAGGCTCAATGCAGAAGTTTGTGGCGTATTCCATGGCAGCCCTTCTTGTTGCCGGTACGAAATGGGATGGAAGGATACGGCGCGCGTGAATGCGAAGACGGTCACGAGGATCATTGTGCCGTTTGCCGGATACGCGGGGCGGTATGTGTGGCACTGCCACATTCTGGAGCACGAGGATAACGAGATGATGCGGCCTCACGAGGTGGTCAAGGCCTGATCGCTCACGAATGGCGCAGACGCAGAAACGGCCTGAGCAATCAATGCTCAGGCCGTCGCTGGGTGAACTGTTGGGATTGGCGGTCTTGACTAAGGCGTTCGCACTTGAGCGATTGCCAGTGGCCCGAAGGGGATGTTTCCGCCGGGACTTACTCTGGGGCTATGGGCGCGATGCCCTAGGCCTCAGTCACCTCACGTTGATCGTTACTGTGGTACGAACAACTGTCTGAATTCATAGGCTGGATCATCCTCCTTTCCCGTGTCCGACTAAGGTAGCATAGAAAAACCCAAATAAACAAGGGCTTCCGCGTAAGTGCTTGATTTCATGTAAGGCAGGTCAGGCGGGTTTATCGTACATGTATCGTACACAGGATATGGCAGCATCGCCGCAACGGTTCTCAATTCACCCTCTCCGTCGTTTGAGCCTCGATCCTGATCTCCCATAGCGTCCCTGCGTCCCGAATCTCAAACTGGGTTGCGGCTGCCTCCATTGCGCTTCATGTGGGCTACAAGGTCCAGAGCGGCTTTCTCGCCACCCTCGAATTCCTCGGATGGGGCGTTTATCAACTCCAATGCTGTCTTGTTCACCTAACGTGTCTCTCCTCGCGAACCGAGGCGCAAGCGGTCCGTCGTTCTATTCCTTCGAAATGCAAGGCGATCAACGCCCCGTCAGACCAGTCGAGAAGGCGAGTCGGAACTCCGTGGTGCTGCATTAGAAAGTATGAATCCCACTCCCAATCATCGCTACTTGTCCTCGCGTCAAACAGTTGTGCCGAACACCGCCGGAATTCTTCTTAAAGATCGTTCTCCAGTTCAAGAAGGTTTGATACGGACTTTCTCAGGCCGTTATCTCGGGGGCGGTAGAGCCCTGGTTGGAGTCGGGTGCTCCGGTGACCTGCGTCCTCTGCTCTAAACCAAAGTTCGTCGCGCTTTGGCGCCCTCCATTGTTTTCGGATGTCACTGACCGCGGAGAGGTAGCTCGCGACGGAAGTCGCATCGGCGAAATTCATCAGTTCTCCTTGCCCGCTTTCACAAATCACGTGTGCAATTATTGAGAGCCAGCGAATCGGCTGTTCTTTCCAAGTCCCTCGCAGCCAAGTCCCTGATAGCCGCCATCGACGGCGAGATCCGCGGCAGTGATAAAAGACGCGTCGTCGCTCAAGAGAAATAGGATCGCCGCTGCGACTTCTACAGGATTGCCACAACGCTCGAGCATGTGGAATTGCCCCCATATCGGATCCCACTTCTCGCGATCTCCGCCGGCAGCCTTGAGTACTTCCCGTGTCCATATCCACCCTGGACTTACACTATTCACACGAATTCGATCTGGAGCCAGATCCAGAGCCATGCACTTAGTCAAGATATGAACTGCGCCCTTAGCGCTGTTATAGGTCCACCGGGCCCTTTGCGCGACAAATGCTGAAATACTTGAGATATTGACAATCGCGCCCCCTCCAACTTTCCGCATCTCGCGGGCCGCTAAAGTTCCCATTCGCGCGTATGCTGTCGGCCCCACATTAAACACGCGTTGCCAATCCTGAATAGTTGCATCCTGGCCTTTTGAAATGAATGAAAAAGCGTTGTTCACAAGATAATCAATGCGCCCAAATTTGCGGATGGCTTCTTCAATAATGCTCACCGCAAACCCCTCTTCCGCCATATCCCCGCTAAGAAAAGATGCCTCGTAACCTGCGTCTTGCAGCTCCTTTTGTGCTTCCTCGCCCTGTTCTGCCTCAAGTCCTGTAAAAACGACAGAGGAACCTTCATGGCACAGTTCTTCAACTGTCGCTCGTCCTATTCCGGCAGACCCTCCAGTAACAATCGTCACCTTGTTTGCAAATCTGTTGGGTATCGCTTTCCTGTAGTTCACTGCTATTCTCCCTGGCCTACGCCAACAGTACTATCTAACAAGCTTGCAACGCACCATAGATAAGCCGCGGAAGCCGCCTTCGCGACAGGCCACCAGGCAGGTGCCACTAAAAAGCGTTTTCATATGCGAGAGCTCAAGGCTGTGAACATGCACTGGGCTGGTCGATTGAAGTGCGAAGCGATTCAATATTCCGATAAGGATGGAAGAAATTCGCTAAAACGGGATCGAGACGAAAGTGGAAAACGCCGCCTGGACAGGCGGGAAAGGGCCTCTTCTTTGCGGCTCAGCAAATAGAGCATCTGCATGATAACATGAGGTATGGGTTCGTCTCCTATCGCTATAAAAAATGTGCAGACAGATCTCCTGCTGGTCAAGGACAATCTGGCCGCGTATTTTCGTCAAGAGATTGTCAGTGGGCGATTGGCACCAGGAGAAAAAATCGTCGAGGTGAAGTACGCCAAGCTGCTGAAGCTTTCCCAGAGTTCTGTCCGGGAAGCGATCAATATTCTGGTTGGCGAAGGCTTTGTACAGAAGGGACCCGGCCGCACAGCACAGGTGACCCGCCTTACAGATGAAGATGTAGCTCATAGTTACGAGCTTCGGGCTGTGCTTGAGGGTTATTGCGCCCGTATTGTTGCCCAAAAGAAGGTTGACCTCAACGAGTTGGAGCAGACGCTTTCCGATATGCGCTCCGCCGCCGACTGTAACAACATCAACGCATTCTACGAGCGCGATCTGCAATTTCATCTGCTGCTTGCGGAGAAGACAGGCAACGGAATGCTGGTGCAGGCCCTTAAGCGCATCATTGTGCCGCTCTTCGCATTCGTAGTGATGCATACGGTGCGCACTCAAAGGGGCCAGTGGGTCCAAAGCATCGAGCGCCACAAACGTATCATCGATGCTCTCAACACCCATGACCCTGTTTTTGCCGAGCGTCTCGTCACCCAGACTATTTGCACTTTTCATGATCAGACCAAATTTATGGTCTCTCCTTCGTCGCCTGATGTTCCTGTCCCCGAATAAGAGGCGGTGCTATTCCGGCCACCTTAATGGACTTGCCAAGTGATTTGACCTTCGATTCCGCCAATTGATTGGTCTTCAACTTAGAAATATTTGCGTTCCATGCAGAAATAGACAGAGTTACATCAGAAGGCTTGGCAACTGCAGGATTTGTGACAGGGTCCAGACCCTTCATATCCAAACGCACTATACCCTCAAGTATCCTGCTCTCCCCAGGTGCGAGCCAAAAGTAGTTATCCTCCCAGAGCGTCGAGTAAACATCCGGTCCCACTGACAGCTGGACTGGATAAGCCGGTTTCGTGCCGCTGTTCTTAACCATCACGCTCAAGTGCAATTCCGGGCCGACTACCTTAGAACTCAGAATTTTGGCAGAGAGGTCCGTGCGAATCTTTTCAATTTGCGGTTTCAGCCAAGGTCCATTTGTTGACGTGATTTCTGCGGACGCCTTTGACTGCCACTTTGCAAGCGCTTCCGGGGTTGAGAGGGAGGTCAACACTCGGAGCCAATAAGCTCGACAGGAGACACGGCGACCCTGCGCGTCTTTCATCGTGACCTCCAAGAAGAAGTAACCCTCCGGCATGTCCGAAGGGATGTGCCAACTCACTTCGTGGGCGTCGCTCTTGATGCCGCCAGTCGGAACCGTCAACGTCCAGTGTTCGGTGAAAGCTGGGATCATCTTCTGATCCAGAATTCTCACAGTTACCAGATTTCCAGTAAGTGGTTTTAATCCGTCGTTGACTGCGAAGACCGATGCGTGAAACGTACTACCCGGCCCCCAGCTGAAATAAGTTGTGTTGGCCATCACGTGCACAGCCTCATCAGCTCGTTTGGTCGAGTAGTAAGACATTTGCGGTTGACCAAACCAATCGATCAGATTCCATCCCGAAGACGGGCTGACCGGGTTATACATCCACACCGTCTGACCTCCCTTGTATGGGAACTGTGCGCGCCACTGCTCAAAAACATAGCCGTAGATATCGGCTTGCGCCATCTGCGAGTACTCGATGTATTGAGCCAGATCGGCCTTGGCCATATCGCCATACCAGGAAGCTTTCTTCTGGACCATTGCTGTATCGCCGGGCTCGGCGACATGTTCGAGAATGGCTGGACGGGTCGCGAGAAACTTGTCCATGTCATAGCCAACGGGGCCACCTTCTAATTCGCCGGGCGGCGCCACGCGTCTTAACGTAGACAGGTCTGGAAGGACTGCATAGGACCATTCAGAGATGAAATTCGCAGTCTCGGGAAAATCTCGCACATACCAGTTTGGATCACCGTTCCAGAGATCGTTGAAGTCTGCCTCTTGAGATGCATATGCGTGGTAGTCGGTTCCCATTGGAGAAGCCATCCGGAAAGGGCGGTCATCATATTCCGCTATGATCTCCCTGCCGGTTCCCAGATACGCAGCCGTTGCCTCAAGATATGGGTTGAGTTCATTTCCTCCCGCATATAAGCTTAGCGACGGATGCTGGCGGATACGCAGCACGGATTGTTTGATCTGCTCACGCCATGTCGTAAGTGATGTCCCGTTATCATGCGTCCATGTGAGCGGTAGTTCCTGCCAGACGAGGATTCCAGCCTCATCGCAGAGATTGTAAAACTGTTCGGTTTCAAAAATATCGTTGCCACCATTTAGACGGAAGAGATTGATGCCTGCGAGTCGTGCGGCTTTCACGAGCCAGCCTTCGCGCTCTGGTGTTTGTGTCAGTAGCGCATCTGAAGTCATCCAGTTCACGCCCTTGGCATACATTGGGCGATTGTTGACTACAAACAGATAACGAGCACCTGCATCGGAGTTATACTCGCCTTCCTCCTCCAGCAGATTGTCACTTTGCCACAAATCTTTGCGCTGCCATAGATGGTCAGTGTGTCTGTCTGCCATCTTCGTTTGATCTGTCAGCCAGGATGGCAACCCGGGATTCGAACGCGGTTTGCCCGGCAAGTAAGGATTACGGCGCAATTCCACAGTTCGAATGCCGAAGCGCGAGGTTATCGAATCCTCTTTTGTTTCACCTTTCAGTAACGATAGCTCAAGACGATGAAGATGCTGATCGCCCAATCCGACGGGCCACCAAAGTTGTGGGTTTGGCACTTGGATCGAACGCTCCCAGTAGGATGTTCCAGATGGTATGTGCTGCTTTGTCTCCTGCTGCCAAACCACCTTCCCGCTTTGGCTATCCACGATCCTAGCTCGCACCGCGCCGTCGAACGGCTGACCAACATTGATGATCGCGGATTGCGCCCATAACAACGCCGAACCCGGATCGAGTCTGTCTGTTCGAACCCACGGGGCTTCCATATAAGCTTGGCCAGAACTCACCAGTCGGATCGACCTCCACAATCCAATCGAACGATATCGGTTGCCCCATACATAGCTGCGTCCATCAATGGCCCAGGACTTCATCGGCTTAATACCGAGTTGAGGCGTCATGCTTTGCGTAGGCGTTGTCGGCGTTTCATGAATCAGTCGCACGACGAGTTCATGCTCTGAACCAGGCGTAGCTGCCTGACTTATGTCGAAAGTAGGCCCACCAAACATGCCCTCGTGAATACCCAATAATTTCCCGTCGAGCCATACTGCTCCCGTATAGTCCATGCCGTCGAATCGCAGCCGGACGTGACGACCACTCCACGCGGCAGGAATCTGGAAGCGCCGACGAAGGTACCAGTTATGGTCCTGAATCCACTGTAGCTTTTTCCAGTTGTCTGCATACCAGGGATTTTCAATTGCACCTGCCTGAAAGAGCGCGTATTGAATCGTAGCCGGCATCTGGACCTGTTTCCATTGCAGGCCATTGACATCGATTGTCTCTTCGCGGAGATCCCGTTTATCTTCCGCCAGATCCCATTGACCGTCCAGGCTGATTTCGTCTTCACCTCGCTGGGCGACAGGCAGCACATCATAAACGCGCGAACCGGCAGGTGGCTTTGGTGGTTCGTTCGCTGAGGCCAGCCCTGCACCATGAGCGGTTTGGGTACCAGGCGCGAACAACATGGCCCCGAATAACACCAGGGCAATACCAGTGCTCGCTCTTTTCATGTCTCGAACTCCGCCATAGCCAACAACTTTCAAATCTTCCTCCCGATCCCCCAGCCCTGCTCCAGTTTCAGTTATCGAACGTAGAGTGTCCCCTATCGATAAATCAACGTGCAGCCTACTGAGACCACCAGTTGGCATACCCCAGGGCGACAATTGCGATCATCATCACGCTCACGCCCAACTGCATGGTGTGTTTTGCAGACTTCGCCGCTCCGCGCCATTCGCCCAGGAAAACACCCACCATGTTGGCTGTGAGAATCGAGACAATAAGCATCATGGGGAACGCGAAGACCGGTCCGTATGAGCCCTCCATTACGGCTCCAAGCCCATAGATGACGATACCGCCTGCCCACAACAGACCCATCGCTACAGCCAGCAGCCAATAATGACCAGTAGCTTGTATCGAAAACTTCCCGAATGTCTCACGCCGGCGCATCAGATATACGCAATAAACGACATTCACCAGATAGTTCGCCGCGAAGACGATCGCCCAGATTGCATTTGTGGAAGCGGCGTCGGGGACACCTCGACTCTTCGCTGCTTGAGCGATAGGATCGCCAAAAATCAGCGCGAAGTTGACGAGAGCCGATAGCAGACCCGCCGCGATGCAGTAGAAAATGCCGCGTCCAAATGATCGCCTCTCACCCGAGGTCTCCACTTCACCGGTTGTCGCGAATTTGAGTTTGCCTGCCCGCGAGCATAATGCCAGCCCTGCGATCATAATGCCGATTCCGAGGACGAGTGCGACGTTGCTTCGACTGATCAATTCTCCCTGGTGCCGCATGATGAGAGGTACGATGGAACCGCCAATTGCAATCAAGCCCATGATCGACGAAGTTCCCAGCGACAAGCCAAGCTCAGTCACACCGAGCCCAAAAAAGATGCCGCCGAATCCCCACCCCAGTCCGAATAAACCGACCAAGATTATCGTCCATGTTGGAGACGACGCATAGACACTGGAGAAATCCGGCACCGTGAAAAGCAGCAGAGGGGCTGGGACGAGAATCAAAGCGGCCAGCGAGCCGAGACCCCAGATATTCTCCCATGACCACCTGGGGGTAAGCTTCACTGGAAGAGAAAATAATCCCTCCATGATGCCGCCAAGAATGATCAACGCTGTGCCCGTCAGGTCCATCTCTGCCTTTCCGTATCTTTGATTTCCTCGTCACTCTTAACGCAGAACGCCCGTACTGACGGCTTTGTCCCTCGACCGATGTTTTCGATGACATTTCTTGCCATAGTTCCGCTCCGCATCAGCCAGAAATGAGAGCTTATTTGTGCCAGGTGCAGATCAAACCTTTACTTATAGCCCCCTTCGACTTTGTATCCATAAGTGACTTTCCCATAAGGAAACTTCTTCGGGGCAACAGCTGTCTCTCCCTGATTCTCCACCTCAACACGGTATCCCGCAGGAACGTCGAGTTGATACGTGAGAACCCCTGAAGTTTTCGTCCAGCGCATGAACACAAATCCGTCTGGAGTTGGAATGCGCCCTTCGCACATCTGGAGCGAGCACGAAGTAAAACGTACGTGAACCGATTTCTGGATGGTATCAAGTTGATAGATGCCGAGGACATCACGATAGAGGGGCACGATGATGTGAGAGCCGAACGCATGATTCATGCTGGCCTCGTTGCCCATGTTTTCCCAGAACGTGCCTGTGAGCTCTGCCATGGTCAGGAAGTAGGATTTTGCTTCGTTGATCAACTGCTCGGTCAGCCCCATGCGGGACAATAGCTCGAGCCGTAATACGTTGCCGGTAAAAGCGTTTGACGGAGCTATATCCGGGAAGGCCCTGGTGGTTCGTCGCTGCGGCCCAAATTCGGCTTGTAACTTCGCCCATAGCTGTGGGTATTTTTGCGGAGAGGCTACACCAAAGTAGAACGCGTAGTACTGACAGGTCTCTGTCCTGTTCTTTGTAGGAACGAGCTGCGTCCCCTGGCGGAGGGAATTGTCTACAAAGAATTCACCGTTGTACGACTGGGTGCGGATGACATTTCGCAGCGCGTCCGCCTGAGCATTGCATTTCGGCAGATTGTAGATGCGGCCTACTGCGTCAAGAGCTGCTGCATAGAGCATGTTTGTGGGGTAATTTACGTCCTGAACATAGTCATTCGACTTCGACCACTCGACAAAAACCCAACCCTTCAGTTTCTCAAGAAGTCCATCCTCATTGTGGAAGGTCTTGAAGTAGTCGAGCAGCTTGAGTACGCGAGGCCGCAGGGCGTCTAACATCTCGCGGTCGCCACTCCTCATGAAGTATTGTTCCAACTGGATCAGAAACCAGAGAGACCAATTGGGAATAAAGCCTCCATCGTAGTGGTCTGCTGGATAACACATGGGCAACATGCCATCGGGGATGTATGAGAATTTTTCCGGCAACATGAAATTCTCGAAGAAGCATTTTTCAACTTTGGTGTGCCCGCTCAAGAACGGAGACACCGATGCTGTGAACGAACTGTCACAAAGCCACCCGGCGCGTTCACGGGACGGCGTATCGGTAAAGAAGTCAACGGCATTCGCGCGATAGCTTTCTCGCGCGGCTGCAAAGAGTTTGTTGAGATCCTCGTCGCTTGAGTTAAAGAGACCGGTCCAGACATCCGGCGCCGTAAATTCTCTGAGATATAGTTCGCGAACCTCGCACTCTCCCTCGAGAACTACCGGCTTGAGAAAACGGAGTACGTAAGGCTCGAATGACTCCAGGTTGTACCGGCCCGGGGCAAGGGTGTACGCGACGATGTTCACGCAGCTCAGACGCGTAAAATCCACGTCTCCATCTGTCAAGGCTTCATCAAACGCGAAGTACAACTTAGTCGGCATTCTAGCTTCCACTGTTGCGCCAATGAAACCCGTCAGGTTCGTACCAAAGTCCAGAATCTTGAACTGGTTGGCTTGTAACTGCAGTCCTTGACTGCACACGTATGGCACGTCAACACGGTTGTTCACAACGGTCTCGGCGCGTTGCAACTCCAGATATGGAATTGACGTCATCTCGTGCTCGGCAAACCCAAGCAGCGTTGGACTTATCTTGCCGCGGAAGGGCACGGTATTGTCGTCTGCGAGGCTTTTGGGACCTTTAGCAACCCAGCGGAAGGCGCCCGCGGCCAGCACTTGTTCCGGCTGGCGTTTTGCGTAAGCGGGATAAGCGACCCGCCGCGGTACGAGCGATCGCGGTTCTGATGTGGCACATGGAACTACTGGTAACGAAGCGTCCGCACGCTCACGCCATTCGCCAGACTTCTGGTCGATGCGATATACCTCGGAAAACGCCCTCTGGAATGTGTAGCGCTGGACTTTCTGGATTCGCTCCGAGAGGATCTTCGCCTCGAAGGGTCTACCCTCTCCGGCAGTAGATGCGATTACCTTGGCATCGGTCGTGATTTCCGCCTGCAAGAAGGACGGCTGATTCAGAATGTAATAGCTATTAACGTTGTAACCGGCGACTTCAATACAGACGCTATTTTTTCCGGCAACCAGCAAGGGTGTGATATCCAGTAGATCGACTCGGAAAAATCCATGAGGACCCCGAACTGGTCCGCTCGTTAAGAATTTTCCGTTGATATAGATCCGAAAGAGGGTGGCGCCTGCAACACGGAGATGTACCTGGCGATCCGGGGAAGCTTCAAACACGGCGCGGAGCCCAACGAAGAGATTCATCTCTTTCTCTCGTCCTCGCGGCCATATAGGCCTAGCGGATCGAAAGACAACTTCAGGTTGCGTCGACGAGGCATGTTGCTCACTACGCTCGCTGGGGATTACCTGCAGGGGCGCGGTTGGCGTGATCATCGATGCGACTGTAGCTGTGACCGAACTTCCCAGAAAGGCTCTTCGGCTTAAAGGCCCATTCTCTCTTTTCTTTTTAGGCAAACGAAATGCGCCTCCTCGGCATACTGAAACAGTATCTTGAAAATCAGGCTTGCGAATTTTGAATGCACAGTTTTGCGCCAGTACTGTTGCAGAAGAGGAACTGGGGATCCAGAAGATTAGCGCGCTTCGCTTCGTCAGGTTGATTGAGCTGCGTGGTTAACATAGTTCTCGTTTTATTACAAAAACGCCGGAAAAGAACGCAAAGGTTTTCCTTCACCGTCCTCCTCCGGCGCGGGTGGTCAATATATCAGTTTGAGTGCGAATTCGATGGTTCGCGGTTGATTTCCCTGGTTGCCAATCGAGCCGAAACCAGAGTTGGGAACCGTAGGATTGTTCGTGCCAGTAAAGATGGTCTCGAAGCTGGTACGGTTGAATGCATTGAACCAGTCTGTGCGGAACTGCAGCTTCATCGATTCCCAGAGATGGAAGTCTTTTCGCGCGCCCAGGTCTTCGTTGTAGTAGCCGAAGCTGCGAAGCGGCAGGTTACGAGGTACATTTCCGAACGTACCGGGCTCCGGAACGCTGAAGGCTTGAGGGTTGATGTAGAGATCAGTATGAGGATTAAACTTTCCGGACCAGTGTGCCTTCAGCGGTTGTCCAGGCACATAGTTTGGACGAAGGATCGAGCTGCCGATCGGCAGTGTGTTGGTGATCGAGGTTTCGAACATCGTAGTACCGCTCTGGTAGTGGTGAATTCCTGAAACACCCCAGCCCCCCAGCAACGATGCAGCGATTCCATGATTCAGAAATCTCCGCTTGTAGCCGAAAGGCAGGTCATAGTTGTAGCTGATTGCCAGCGTGAGGGGTGGCTGCGTCAGAGCATTGGAGTACTCGCCCTGGCGGCTGTAGGTGTCCTGCGGTCCGTCGTTAAATTGACCGATCTCATCCTCTGCATTCGTTCTCTGTTTCGCATAGGTAAAGCTGGTCAGTAACGAGAATCCATTTCGGAATTGACGCTGAAGTCTCGCCTGCAGCGAGTTATAGGTAGAGTGGCCGAGGTTCTCTTTGACCACCGTAATTCCTGTGTACTGTGGATACATCCTCAGAGCTTGTGCAACCGTAGCGGCAGATCCGAGATCCTGGCTGAAATTCGGGAAGGGCTCTGGAACTCCGCTCGCGATTCCGGCAGGTGAGTTGAGTGCCGACTGCAAAGTACTTGCCCCGTACTTTGCGACATAGGCAATCGGGAGTTGTTTTGGATTCTGCAGACGAGATCCGAGATGATCGCCCACATTGCCGACGTAAGACAGATCGAGCAGGAAGCCGGCGGGGAGTTCACGTTGGACACTGAGGGTGTAGTCGTTGATATGTCCAGGGAGGCCGCTTGACTTCTGGGTCCATGTTGTTCCTGAGAAATTGTCAAACGTAGAGCTGATGAAGGGGGGCGGCGTGAAGGTCGGATAACCGTTCTCAACCAGCATAGCCGGCGTAATTCCGTTGTCCACAGTGTTCGTGACAACGTTGGCATTGAAGCCATCCGCCAAACTTCCAAAGCCGTTCCCATTGCTGGACCCGTCGATGCTGATATACATGCCATAACCGCCATGCAGTACGGTCTTGCCGTTAATCTGATAGGCAAAGCCGATTCTCGGCTGCGCCAGGATGTACCGGGTATCCGCCAGCCGATCGCAATTGCATGTGAACTGACCATGTCCCTGGTAAATGAGCGCACCAAGAATATTGTTGGCCCCGGGATTGGGAGTAGTCGGACTGAAGGTTGATGCGACATGGACGCCATTGACGCCGTTGCGAACAGTAAGAGTCCACGGAATGTCATAGCGCAGGCCGAGGTTAAACGTCAATCTGCGCGTGATCTTGTAGTCGTCTTCGACATACGCGGCCAGATACTGAAAACGATTCTCGACACCAAACGGATTGTCCACCTGCTGAACGGTATCAAAGGCCCCAGCCATCAAGCTGGCGAAGCCGTCACCAGTAGCGCCGTTTCCTGGCAGGCCCGTTTCTGTTGAGTTCATCGCGTCGACGATGCTGTCAGACTGCTTTAGATTGCCTTCGATTTTGTCGAGCTCACCACCAAATTTGAACTGATGTTTTCCCTTTTCCCAGGATACAAACCCACTTCCGATGTATGTATTCTCAGCGTTTGTGGAACCGCCACCACCTCCTGTACTCGCGTAGGGGCACAGAGAAAGGTTGCAGTAAAACTGAGGTGTAATTGGAAGGGCATTTGGGATGCCGAAGGTATCAACGATGTTCGTATAGGGAGAATTACCATTTTGTGTGTCGTAATTGTATCCATAGCCAAGATGCAGCAGCAGAGAGGGACTAAAGGTGTGATCGTAACCCAGACGTGCCAAGGCCAGGTGATTGTTACCGACGCCTGCTCCATATGTAGCGATAGGAGCTTTGAAGATGGTGTTGTAGGAAGCTGTATTGATCGGGCCCGTTGAGAAGAATCCATGCAGCAGATTCTTATCGGTGATGTTGTAGTCGATTCTTCCTCCCCATCGATCCTCGGTCACGTTATTGACGCCTGTAGTGCGGAAGTTGTTGATGATGTCTTCATTGATCGGAGCGGGAAGATATTTGATGTATTCCTGCCCTACAGCGGAAATCAGACTGGGATCCATGACGTTCGCACGTCCGTTATAGCTGTATTGCTGTCGGGTGCAAGTGCCTCCCGCGTCACACTGGGTCGTCCTCGGATCGTAGATATTTCGTCCCAGTGCGGAGAAATCACCGGATCTTTCGGCAACCGTCGGAATCGTCGTCAGGCTGTTGGTAACTCCGCCAGCCAGGCGAAAGCCGCTATAAAACGCGAAGAAGAAGAGTTTGTCTTTCCCATTAAAGAAATGCGGAATAATAACGGGGCCCCCGATATTCACGCCGAACTCGTTCTGATGCGTAATCGGAGTGCTGGCGGCAAAGTATCCCGCGGCATCCAGGTCCGTGTTTCTCAAATAGTCGTAGGCCTGCCCATGAAAATTGTTTGTTCCGACCCTCGTCGTGTAGGTTAGGTTGCCGCCGGGTGTACGACTGAATTCGGCAGAAAAATTGTTCTGTATCAGAGAAAATTCTGACAACGCTTCGACAGGGACAGGCTGAATGCGATAGTCCCCGCTCTGGTTGGCGGAAATGAAAGGAATGCCGTCATACATGACCGCGCCGCCCCAAGCCTGACCGCCGTTGATGGACGTCGAGAATTCCTGACCCTGAGCGCCGGTTGAGCCGTATCCAATGGCCGCCGTGTCGGCTACGCCGGGCATCAGGTCGGCCACGCTCGTTACGCTGCGAGCCGCACCGGTTAGCGCGATAGGCAAGTCATCAAAGGTCTGCTGGTCGATTGTGGTTGCAGCCTGCGATGTAACCGTTTCGAGCTGGCTGGCCAATGCGTCCACCTGAACTGTGGATGTGGCGGAGCCAACTTTCAGAACCTCGTCAAGGCTGACGGTCTTGTTAAGGCCGACGATAATGTCCTGCTGCTCCACCTGTTCAAAGCCAGGCGCAGAGATCGTCAAAGTGTAGGTCCCTACAGGAACGAGGGGAAAGACATACTGCCCGGACGACGAGCCCTTGGTAGTAAGCGACGTGCCGGTTTCTTTATCGGTAAGAGTGATATTGGCCTTCGGAATCACCGCTCCGGAGGGATCGTGGACTGCGCCAACTACAGAGCCGCCCCCAGCCTGCCCAGCCAGAAAAGACCCGCTGAAGCTTGCGAACGCAAGCACTCCAAGAATTAGTATCCGATACAGCTTCATTGTCTCTCCTCTTTGCCCACAATGTTCCATGTTCAGTTCTCCCGCGGTCGGACCCTCATTTTTTGCATCTCTCTTGCCGACTGCGGGTTAAATTGCAAATGAGCTTCTACTTAGTCCGCGATTAAGCCTGGCAGACGCCACGAAGCATGACTCCCGTGACTTCGTTGAAACCACAAAATCTCTTTGTGTCAGCAGGTCGCTTTCTCAAACAATCGATTAAGCGATCGCCAACGTGAATCGACGCAAACCATATTCGATCGCTTATTCGCTTGTCAACATCGAAATTTTAAGAACTCCTCAATTCATATAGATGGTGCCAGATAAATCAATAGAATGTGTGAGTTAAGTTGACATTTCAGTTTGTTTTTTTGGATACCCGCCTTAGAACTGCCCCTTCAGGCATGTCAATTTGTCTCCATGAAAACGCTTAAGCGCTCAATTGTGGTAAAAAGGACTCAACTTGCGATAAAGGGGGTTGGCAATGAGGGCACTATATTATCCGGCGTGGGGGCAACTTGACGTCCGCACTGTACCCAACCCCTCGCCCGTGAGAGGTGACGTATTGCTTCGTGTCTCCCACTGCGGCATATGCGGTTCAGAACTGGAAACATTTCGTAGCGCCAGCCCTCGCAGGATCCCACCCTTGGTCATGGGGCATGAGTTTTGCGGCCAGATAGAAGAACTTCATGGGACAGACAGGGACAATATGAGGGGGCGGCGGGTGATAGCCCACGCGTTAGTGCATTGCGGGGATTGCCCGGCGTGCTTGAGGGGGGACACCAATCTCTGTGTTCGTCGGCAGGTATTTGGCATGCATCGTCCCGGTGCTTTTGCGGAATATGTATCTGTACCTGAACGAGTCTTAATTCCATGGCCGGAAAACCTTCCTGGCGCGAAGGCGGTCTTCACTGAGCCGCTCGCTAACGGCATCAATGCAATGCGCCAAGGAGGAATGGCCAGAAGGTCGCGTGTCCTAATCATCGGAGCGGGGCCTATTGGTCTTATGTGCCTTTTCGCTGCTAAACGCCTGTATCGGTCGAGCGTCGTGATTTCCGACCGAATTCCGGAACGTCTGGACGCGGCCAGCCTGCTGAACGCAGACCTGACAGTGAACGCTCTTCTTCAGGATCTCGCCTCCGAAAGCAAAAAGTATTGGGGCGGAGAGCCGGCGGAATATGTGATAGATGCAGTTGGCAGCGCAGAAACCAAACATCTCTCTCTGGAACTGGTCGAACCTGGTGGAACTGTAGTTTGGCTTGGATTGCACCAAAACAAGATTGATCTTGACAGTTACACAGTGACATTAGGACAAAAATGCGTGTCTGGCTCCTATTCAGGTTCCATGGGCGATCTCAGACGAGCGGCCCAACTCTTGGCCACGAGTGATTTTGATACCAGCTGGACTACTGTCTATCCCTTGGAAGAAGGAGCCTTGGGGTTTCGTGAATTGTTGCGCGAAGATGGAAAGACGGTCAAGGCAATACTCAAACTCTGACATGAAAACTGGCGAGGTGCGTGATGGGACCAATCCTGTATCGCTCATTCGGCACTATACTGTTGAGCGACCAAGAAGCAGGTTCAGCTGAGAGGCATACGTTGAGCGGATTGCAGATGATTGAGCGTATCTCAAGCAGAGCCGCGAAGAGTGACGTCCTCAGCGCTCGTCACGAACATCGAACGAAGCGCTATTAGCAATGTCAATTGAGATTCCAGATTAAGAAGCGAGGCCCGATGCTATTAAAAGTGAAGTGGCGGGTAAAACTGGCTAGCGCTATTGTCTGGATTCTTATGCCTGGCGTTCATCTCTGCTCCTCTGCTCTCACCGTGGACAAAAGGGCTGAGGCTCAACAGCTGATCGATTCAAGGCAGCTCGACAGAGCCGAAACATTAGTCGTCGCTGAAATGATGACCGCCCCGCGTGACAGCGATTGGATTACGCTGCTGGCAGAGGTCAGGCTCGGTCAAAACCGTACGCGGGAAGCGTTGAAATTGCTCGATGATGCAAATCAAATTGGCGGCTTATCTGCCAACCGAGCGATGCTCACTAGTCTGGCATATAGTCAGGCGGGCCACATGGACCGGGCGGAACCACCCCTCCGTACTGCAATCCAGATGGATCCTGATAACGCGACAGCGCACTATTTTTTAGCACGGTTACTCTATACGCTCAATCGATTTGATGAATCCATCAAGGAGAGCAAGAAGACAATTTCACTTGCACCCGGATTTGTACGTGCATATGAAAACCTCGGACTATGCTACGACGGCAAGCATGAAATCGACGAGGCAGAGCGCTGGTATCTCAAAGCGATAGATGAGCAGGCAACGAGCGAAAACAAAACCGAATGGCCAATGATCGATCTGGCGACTATGTTCATCGGCGAGAGTCGCTTTGCTGAAGCGAAGCCTTATCTGACTCAGGCTCTCGAAATCAATCCCAACAATAACCAGGCATTATTGCAAATGGGAATCGTTCTGGAGGAAGCCGGCGATCTCAAAGGTGCGTTGGATGAGTATCGTGCGTCCATTCGGAGCGCTCAATCGAGCCCACAGCCTGGTATCGGAAGCGCCTACTACAAGGCGGCTCGACTATGCAGAAAGCTAGGATATACCGAAGAAGCAAAGCAGGACCTTATCATATTCAAAAAACTTCTCAACAAGCATAGGAGTTGAGCGCCAAAATGCGACAAATCGAAAACCTTAGCATAGGCATTCGATGCCCTCTCGTTGCGAAACAGGAGACATGTGGAAACGACCAGGCGTAGCTTCATAAAACTAGTGCCCTTCTGCTAAAATCCGCGCATGAAGGCGCATCCTGAATTTTATTGCTGGATCGCGTTCATTGCTCTCTGCGCCAGTGCTCAGCCACCTCCTTCAACTGAGTTTGAAAACCTCCTAAAGGCGGGCTCACGGTTCAGCCAGCAGGGAGACTACCAGCACGCAATTCCGTTGCTGACCCAAGCTACCAAACTTGCGCCGCAGAACCCTTCTGCCAACTTTCTGCTCGGCGTCGCACTACTACAAAGCGGTCATGCATCCGATGCGATAGCCCCGCTGCGTATTGCTGCAAACGCAGATCCACTCAATGAGTCGGCGGAAGGAACTCTGGGTGACGCCGAGATGGAGTTGAACAACTTTGCCCTCGCCGCCGAGGCGTTTCAATCCGCGGCAGCGCGCTCGCCAGATTCAGAGCAGGTCTTAGTCTGGTGGACGGGCTTCAGCCTTGAACGCTATCGAGCATTGATGTTCTCATTGCGTGCCTCGGCGAAGGGCAGAGCCGCGCTCCTGTCGGTCGCTGCAGCCGCACCTGCGGTTGGGTTGACGACCAGAGAATCGCTATTGAAGCAAGCGGCAGCGTTGGACCCGGAACTCGCTGGAATCTGGGGCGAGCTCGGGGTGGCGCAGGGACAACTCGGCAAAGAAGTCGAGGCAGAGAGCACCCTCAAAACAGCTCAACAACGAAATCCAAAGGCCTCATCGACCCTGAAATTGGAGGCTCTGATCGATGCAGCGCACGGAAATTGGTCCGATGCAGAGAAGCAGCTTATAGCTCTGGGGGAGCGCTCTCCTGCTGAGCTGAAGAGATTTCTCGCATCATGGCCTCATAGGCTGTTTCCCGGTCCGGAAATAAGCGGTGCACTATGGCAATGTCTGCGCGACGGATCGCAACCATGTCCGTCGAAACCCGCTGCACCCCTTCAAACCAGCACATCATCCGTTGAACGCCTCTTTGAAGAAAACCGCTGGGAACAATTAACTGCAACGCCGCCTACTGCGTCCGAAAGCCCCCAAGAGTGGTTTTGGCGTGGGGTGGCCTTCGCGGAACTCGACGATTGCTCACAAGCGATTCCTGCCCTTGAACGCGGACTGAAGCTCGGTGCTCAGACGGCAGCTGCCTGGTTGACGAGCTGTTACGAAGTGAATGCTATACACACTGCGGACAAGCTGAAGACATCGGGAAAAGAAGGCTCCGTCCACCAGATTCGCGGCGACATCCTGCTGTCGATTCGGCTTGACCCCACCCGTGCTGCTCTCGAATACAATGAAGCATTGAATCTCAAGCCAAAGGACCCTGCCCTCCTGGAAAAGCTGGCAGAGACGTACTTCAGCCTCGGAGAGATGGCTACGGCTCGTCAACGGGCTCTAGAGGCTCTGCAACAGAATCCTCATCGCCAACAGTTATTGCGTCTGCTCGTCCGCATAGCCATGAGTGAACGCGACTATGAGACTGCTCTTGCACTTCTCGATCGACTCGCTCAAATGGAGCCGGAGGATGCCTGGATCCTGGTTCAGCAAGCAACGGCGTATGCACAGACAGGGCGAACAGAGGATGCAGTTAAGCGCCTGAGGTCAGCCCTGGCCGCCGGCTATCCCGACGAGAAGGGCGCATTGCACGCGATGTACGCGGGGCAACTTCGCAAACTCGGCCGCGATCAGGAAGCCAATGAAGCATCTCACGAGGCAGTCAGGTTGGCTAATTCTTTCCAGCGGCAAACGGAGAACACACCGGACGATCATCCGTAGACGCGCAGGGTGCGAGCGTCTATGGGACAATGCTTCAAGAACCGCCGCTCGTCTTCCCTCTGGCCGTCAGACAAATGATGGCGCTATTGCCGTTTTTCGGCATCCTCCAGAAGTTTTTCAAACTCGGCGTGGGACATCTTCAATCTTGACGAATGTGCGTAGACCCATTTGGCAAAGCTCGCAAATTTGGCCGGCGACCATCCCTCAAAGTCGGCGCCATTCTTGCCGTCTCGATTGAGTTCGAAGTTATACACGTCCTGAAGATTAGTAAATTCCGCTGAACTGATTGCTTCCTCAGCCAGGATCGCCGGTATAAAAAGTACGCCATCCTTCTTGGCAAGAACCAGGTCTCCTGGCAGAACAATCGCCCGCCCTATACGAACCGGAACATTGATGCCCGTTAACACCATCCGCGCCCACGCCGAGGGATCATAACCTCGATAGAGCCCGTTGAAGTTCGGGATCTCGCGATTCTCCTCCTGATCGCGTATGCCTCCATCAAAGACGAAGCCTGCATGCGTGTGTGCTGCGATACCGTTCCCCAGATTCGATCCGATCAGCGTGCCCTCCACAATCTTTCCAAATCCATCGGCGACATAGACGTCATCGGACTTTAGCTCGGCGATGGGCCAGCTATTGGTTCCGCTCACGCGGCCCTCTGCTTTACCCTCCGCCTCGATAGCCTTTGCCATATCTGGTCGCGAAGGCATGTACTGTGCTGTCAGCGCACGGCCGGCGAAGGGCTTCTCCGCATGCAGTGCCTGCCACCCTCCGTCATACTGGTCCTTGTAACCATGGTCCCAGAGAAAGCCCCAGATATCCTCCAGAGAGAGATCGACTGCACGTTTGAGCAGATCGTCTGATATCTTTGGACGGCCATCCGCGAAGCGCTCGCCTTTCCACTCTGAGGTGTAAAAGAGGATCGCCTCCTTTGGCGTTTTTACCTGGGCACAGGCAGGTACCGCCCTCACCATGGAACAGATCATCAGAACGGTGAAGATCATCTTTTTCATAACAACGTCTCCTTATGAATTTCGACTCAGGCTACAGTACTCGTTTTGCCCGCCTCAAGTACTCGATGTACCAGCCCTCCGGGTTGGGTCAATGCTGTAATGTCCTTGTTTAGCAGGGCTGCCGGCGCATTCCAGAGCGACCAGTTAAACCAGTAGTCCCAGCCATAGTTGACTTCACCCGTATCTCCGCCAGCGCTGCAACAGTTTGGGCCGTCCCACATATAGCCCAAGCTTCTTGATCGACGGCCACTTCAGAGAGCTCACAGCAGCGGAAAACTGCATAAAGCCGCGGCTGGATATTCCACGTGCCATGACCTAGCTTCCCCTTCGTTGCGTGGCCGCTGAGACACACCCTACTTTGCAGGCAAAAAGTTGTCGACCGCTGTGACGCTATCGGGCTTTACATCCGTATCCAGTTGATATGGGACTTTGGCTTCGTGGAAATCGTTGCCAATCAAATGGACATCATGCGTGCCTGTGCCTGCAAACTTCAAGAAGATATTAGTTCCAGGCGGTGCGTCCATGTTACGCAATGTTGCGTTGGTAACCCGGTTCAGAAACACTGCCGGTGTATTGCGTTCAGGAAACGCGCCATTCCCATCAAAACCATCGATCTGCAGCCGATCGATATCCTGGAGAGCGAGCGCACTTTCCCACTTATTGTAAGAAGGCTTCTCCCAGGTGACTTCGATATTCCTGAGCTTCAGATTCTTCACCCACCGAAACTCCATTGCATGCACCGTAGTGTCATATGGAGAATCGGGGTTGCTTGAGATGAAGAACTTGATGTTCTCAAACGTGACTCCGTTCAGCCAACTCTCGGGGTGGCCATAGATAGTCGAAGCACCCTGGGAATGCACCACAACATCGTGAATAATTACGTTGTGAATCGATCCGGGACCTGGCTCATCTGCCTTGCGAGGCTCATCATTCCACTCGCTTTGCCGCCTGAGTTCGAAGTTAAATGCATTCCCGTCTCCGGCCCAGAACCAGTCAAACCGATGGAGGTCCATAGTGATGTTGGACAAAACGACGTTACTGATATCGCCGCCGGTGGCAATCTGAAGCGTTAGGCCACGATTGCTGTTGAATATGGCGCAGTTATCGATCAGGATATCCCGGATCGCCACACTATTGCCTTCGCTGAACTTGATGGCAGCGGATGCGGAGGACAGCCGGCAGTTGGTCACCGTAATGTGCTCGCATGCCGACGCCGGTCCCCATTCCGGAATGCCGGACACGAACACGATGCAATCGTCCCCGGTTTCAATCGTGCTGTTGGAGATGCTGACGTCCTTGCAGTCAACCAGATCGATACCATCAGCCCATACCGCTTCGTGCAGGCTGGTATACATGTAGATCTTGTCGATAACGACGCGCGAGCAATCGTAGAGCGCGAAGGTCCAGCTTGGCGATTGAATAAACGAGACACCCGTGACGGTCACGTTTTTGCATCGGCCCAGCCACAATAAGTGGGGATAGACCGTGCGATCGGGATGGCCGACAGGATACGAGCGCATCTGCGACGCTCCCGAGGCAACAATCAGCTTCTTGTGAAGGAATGAGCGTTCAATTGTATCCAGCGCCCAGAAATATTTGGCTTGGCCGTCAATGGTGCCTCGACCTTCGATGGCGATATCTTCCAGATCTTCGCCGAAGAAAAGCGCATCTTTAGACTTGACCTGTTGCTTATCAAAGTCTGATGCATTCTCTGATGCATAGAGCGTTGCACCGGACTCGAGATAGATATTAACGTGACTGCGCAGGTTGATGGTGCCAGAGGTGTAACTACCCGGCGGAAGATAAACGAGCCCACCGCCCGCGGCGGCGGCCGTATCAATGGCTTTCTGAATGGCTGGCAGCGCGTTGTCAGGCCTCTTTCCTGTCGCTCCGTAGTCTTTGATGTTATAGACGGCCAGCATATGGAAGGTCGACGGACTACTGGCGTAAAGGCAGGAGCTTCCTGCTAGAAGCAACGAAAAAAGAGTGATAACACCAAGATACTTCCTCAGATTCAACTTATCCATCAGACTTCCGTCCTTTCAGCGAACATCGTGTATGTTTCAGAGCAAATTCATGAACTGCAGTGAAGGGAATGAACATCCATTCGAAAGACTCGTCACTCAGGTCTTGGAGCATTTCACTACTTCGGTTGCGGGCGTAAGCCCCTCTGACGTCACTCGAAGCGTTATATTGCCCTCCTGACCGAATGGGCGGAGAATAGCCAGGCATCTTCCGCGAAACGTCCTGCACAAGCGCTCCCGAAAGCTGGCTACGTCCTTGGGGTTTGCATTTCCAACCGCAGCGAGTTCACCTGCGCCGTCCACGTGGAAGCCGACCATGCGAACGATATCCGGGATGGGTGCTCCCGCGGCATCGGTGATCTGCACCGTAACAAAGACCAGTTCACCACGGCTAGCGCGAACGGTCTTGCGATCAGCCTTTAGACATAGTCTTGCTGGCTTCGAAACGGTCTTTAGTACTTGTGACGCGATCTCCTGCCCGGCCTTGTAGGCAATGGCGCGCAACTCTCCCGCCGCGTATGGCACATCGAACTGCGCAATGAGCTTGTCCGACTCCTGCACTCGCTTCGTGTCAATAGGATTGCCGTTAAGCGTGAGCTTGACCTGGTCGCCCGAGGTGTACACGCGAACTTTCATCGGAAATCCTTCATAGCCGGTCCATGTCCAGCTGCGAAGCTCGTCCAGCCATCCCCAGTTAGCGAGCTCTTCAGTCCTTTCTCGCGGAAGCGGACGCTGAACAGCGATCTCAAGCTTGCTCTGCCCCCAGAGAACGTCGCGATAGTAGGATTGCGGCTTCTTATCTCCAATGAGGTCGATATCTCCGCAATACGAGTTAAACCAGGGATACTGCTGGCGCCACCAGCCCGGTGTTTGAGATAGGATCGAGTGACCGATGGCAGCTTCGCCTATGTAGTCGATGCCGGTCCAGACAAAGTCTCCGAGGACATAACTCAGCCGCTCCGCACTGCGCCAGCTATCGTATGCCTCGATGGGAAAGGATTCCGTACCCATCATGATTCGGTTAGGAAAGCGTTTGTGGTCGATCTCATATTGCTGCCACTGGTAGTTGTAGCCACCGACATCAAGGTACAGAAATGCAGGATCGTTAGCTTGCCACTCAGGCAGGTTGTGGTCGTAAGGTCCGGGGACGGCCATAATGACTGGCCGCGTTTGATCGATGCTTTTCACCGTGTCTCGAAGCTGTTTGGCAATAGCTACGCCCGTAGGCTCACGACGGCCATCGATTTCGTTACCGATGCTCCAAAAGGCGACGCTGGGATGATTCCTGTCCCGCAGCACCATGCTCTTGAGGTCTCGCTCCCACCACTTCTCGAAGTAGACATGGTAATCGTCAACATTCTTACCGATATTCCAGCAATCGAACGCTTCATCGACCACGACCATACCGAGGCGGTCACAGGCGTCCAGAAATGCAGGCGACGGAGGGTTATGGCTGGTCCGAATCGCATTGAAGCCGTTCGCCTTCAATATCTCCACACGCCGCTCTTCCGCACAGTCAAAGGCCGCGGCGCCAAGAATACCGTTGTCGTGGTGGACGCATCCTCCCATGAGCTTGATCGGCTCTCCATTGATACGCAGGCCATGCTCGATATCGACCTCGATGCTGCGAATGCCAAACGACACGGCGCCGCGATCGACCGAACTGCCCGCGACGAGCACTTCGGCTTCGGCCCGATAGAGATGCGGCGTTGCAGGCGACCATAGCTGCGCGGGCTTAACATCGATGGTCAAAGACGCAATCGCCTGATTGCCTGCGGGCAGACTTAGCTGCTTCTCCCCTGTAGCGCTGAGCGCCCCGTTCGGTCCAATGATCCGAACTCGGACGTTCGCGTCTCGTGGTGCGCTGCTTCGGTTCTCTACCACGATGGATACTTCGACATTTGATAGCTCGCGTGCCGCTTTGAGCGCAGTCACACTCATGCCCCAAAGCGGTATCCGCACTTCGCCAGTCAACGTCAGCCATACGTGGCGGTAGATTCCTGAGCCTGAATACCAGCGGCTGTTTGCACCCTCATTTCTCACTCGAACAGCCAGAACGTTCTCGCCATCGGAGCTTAGAAACGGCGTCAGATCGTATGCGAACGGAGTATAGCCATAAGGATGAATCCCGAGTGAGTGGCCGTTGATCCAGACCTCGGAGTTCATGTAGACACCGTCGAAGCGGATCTCGGCCTGCCCATTCGAGGCGGTTTGTGGAAGGCGGAAGTGCTTTCGGTACCATCCAGTACCGCCAACGACCCACCCTGTTGCCTCCTGGCCCGCACTGAGGGCCACGTCGAAAGGGCCAATCCGCGTCGGTGTATTACCGCCGACCCAGATCGAGCCCTCGCCCGTCGCCTCGGAAGTGGGAGTCAAATCCTCGATACTCCAGTCGTGAGGAAGGTCGACTCTCCGCCACCCAGAGTCGTCCATATCTGGCTTTCCTGCGCCGGATACATCACCTCGGAAGAACTTCCATCCTGAATCAAACAACTGTTCACGTAGATGTGTTGAAAAAGATGCGAGTTCCAAAGAATCAACTGCATAGTGGTGTTCTTTTGGTCCATCCGCCGAGGGCAGTGAGATCAACGGCATGGCCCCAAGTACCCCAATACCCTTCAATGCGTCGCGACGATTGATCGTCATCGTCCCCTGCTGGGAAGACTTCCACGGAAATACCAAACGTATCCTCTTCTGATTAAATTTCGATTAAGCGCTTAAGCGCGTACGTGAAGGACAGAGCCCACAGTAACTCCGGAAATTCAGGGCTGTCAACAGTTAAATCTGATTCGGGTTCGTTACGGATATTGAAGGTCGGCCACGCGTTTACCGGCTCCCTGCCGGGCGCTACCCGGCAGGGAGTTACGTCAATTCCAAATACAGTGCCGTGTATCGATCTGGTCTTTCCACGTCGATCCGTCTTCGCCGCCCATCCACCTTGATCGGAAGTTCCTTCATTTTTGGCCAGACTGCCTGCGCTCTCCGTATCTTCAACCTGCCCGGGTCGAAGGTGATCTCGATATTTGGCGTCGGGCGCAATTCACCCTTGGTTGCAAGTTGCACAGCATCCAGGATCTGGACCAGTATTTGTCCTTTGCCGGCATCGTGAAAAAACGTGCCGTGCACGTACTCGGAGAAGGGATTTGAACGCAACTCCACCAGTGGGTTAGGTACAAGCTGCCGTATCAAGTCCGGTATCCAGTTCTGAATCCAGGACGCACGAAAATGCATGGCCCAAAATATGGGAACTCCAATGTACAAGGATTGCCCTTTACCAAACTTGTGGAAAGCCACGGCTGTTCCTGCTGTTTCTGCACCGGGAGGTGGCGGGCCCCATCCAACCCAAAGGTCACGTGAGACGTCTTCGGAGAGCAGCGGCAGCCGATAGCGCATGACCACCTCTGCCTTGGTTTCTCTCACATTGATAAACGGCCCTGGTAACCCTACGCTGCCTTTAGAAAGCATCGCAGCCAACCGATGGTCCGCCGATTCCAAATATGTGGAGACCGCATTTCCTTCTCTTTGCTTACCCGTTTGGTCGAAAGCATACTTTGTCTCCTCAAACAGATAGTCCACTCCGAGAACATCTGCTAAAGCGAAGTTGGTTCGGGGCTTCAGGTGTTCGTCCAACATGCCGCAGCGATAGCTCGAAATCAGCGTCCCGCCGCTCCCAACCCAATTGCGAATTGTTTCCGCCTGCTCATCCGACATTGCTGAAACTTCCGGTAGAACCAACACTTCGAACTGATTAAGAATCTCAGGCTTGAGCTTGCTGTCAGGTAAGCTCTCGACTGGACGCCCGGCAAAAGTCATAGTCTCTAAAGCGCCCAGTGTCGATCGCCTGAAATCATATGGCTTCTTGTTCGCTTCGAACTCTCTGCGCGTGGAGTTGCTGTAGAGCATTGCCGTGCTTAATAGTGGCTTGAGATCAGGCCCCAGCAGGCAGTCGACATTGCGAACATCCTCCCACGCTTCTTTGGCAACGCTGAACCAGCGATTGGAGAATCCCTGCCCGTCGATGCCGCTCAACACCCCTGCATTTCCCGCAAAGAAGCTGCGCGCATTCTGAACGATCAGCGCATCCGCCTGCACGCGTGCCAACTCGCCTGGGTATACGTCGGAATATCCATATTCGGTGAAGATGCCAGCCTGGTAGTTAGGACGACCGAATCCCCGCATCAAGATCGATCCAAGTGCGATGCCGGTAGGGCAGTCCAGCGGCTCGGCGTAAATGAAACTCACGCGCTGCATAATCTCGTCCGGGAAGGCTTCAGGGCCGCCATTCAGCGAGATCAGCAGACCGGGCCGATGCTTGCGAGCCACTGCTATGATCTCGTCCAGCATGTCGATCATTGTTCTTCGCTGATGCCAGCGAAAGCGGCGCTCCCAACCTTCGCGTGTCGTGAAACCCTCGGTATATGGATCGTTTGGAAACTCTTTGTTCCATGCTTCCTGCGTGTGTTGGCAGAAACAGAACGGATTTTGTCCGCTCTGGTTATACATAAAGAACTGTATGCCGAAAATATCCAGAAAAAGTTCATCAACTTCGTAGCGCGCAAAGATCTCATCTATCATCGCAAGCACGTACTGGCGGTAGGGCGAGTCAAGGCACATGATGTGCCAACGGCCGTAGAACCTTTGCTCCAGTTGCTGCTCGTTCTTCCAGACCCAGTCAGGATGACCAGTCGCGCATTGATTATTGAATTGCAGGCTGTAGTACGACATGACGGAAATGCCAGCCTTGCGCGCCAAAGTACATTCAGTTCCGAACAGGTCAAACTTCAGATGAGGATGACGCACCGCTGAATCGCTCGGATAGAAGGCATAGCCCCAATGATCCTGCGCGTAAAACATGAGGGCTTCTGCGCCCGCTTCGCGAGAAGCTGCAATTGCACCCTCAAGATTGATGTCGAAGGTCTGTAGAGCAGGCGTGTGAAATTCCCACTCCATCGCCCGGTACGTTCGCATGGGCGACACAAGGCCCGCTTGCTGATGTGCGTGCCGCAGCTGATCGAGGTCAGGAAATGAGCTTTGGGCATCTGCTGCGGGCATGCTATCCAGAAGTATGATCTCGCCCGCGCCTGCGCCGGCCATCTTGAGAAAGGTTCGCCTATCCGGCTTGGTCCGATCTGTCTCGGCCCGTTCTATCTCTGATGGATAAAGCGCTTCTCTGGACAATATGGTATTGCTCCTCAATCCGATCATCTATTTCGCCGTATAGCCGCCGTCAAAGACCCAGTTCGCACCGGTAACCGATCGCGCCGCTGGACTGAACAGGAACGAGACGAGCTCTCCTATTTCTTCAACCGTGATAAAGCGCTTGATAAGGGCTGTATCCAAAAGAGCCTGTGGATCGATCTGACCTGACTCGATCAGTTGATTGGTGACATGCGTTCGAACACTACCGGGAGAGATAGTCACTACGCGAACATGGGGAGCAAACTCCACAGCCATGCCCCGAGTCATCGCCGCTAACGCACCCTTTGTACCTGCGTACGCAACCAGGTTCGGATTGCCTACCATCGCATTGACCGAAGCAATGTTAACGATGCAAGCATCATCATCGACAAGATTCAACTCCGCCGCGAACCTGCAGGCCAGGAAGTAGGGCGCCCTTTGGTTGATGGCAACAACCCGATCAAATTCCTGCACCGACGTTTCGAAAGCAGGCTTGTGAAAGCTCCACGCAGCGCAGTTCACTAAGCCATTGAGCGAACCAACCAACCTGACACTCTCTGAGATCAGGCGTTCGGCAGCATCAGGCTCAGCCAGGTCCTGGAGGAGGGAGATGGCGCGGCCTCCAAACTCGGGCTCGTGGACCCTGTCGGTCACTTGGGCATCAACGTCGGTCAACACCAGGAAAGCGCCTTTGGCAGCAAGAGTCTTTGCTATTCCGAGGCCAAGCCCATTGGCTGCACCAGTCACCAGAATTCTGCGATTTGAATGTTCAAAGCTCATGGCATCATCTCGATTGCGTTCTCCCTCCAGGGAATCGCGACATACGCAGAAGTCACTACCCGACGCACCTACTTGCACATGATTTCTTCCCACTCTCCTGAAAACATATTCAGTTTAGCGTTGGGATTTTCAGGATGTGCACGAATCACTTCTTCATCGACCTCCACTCCCCATCCTGGCTTGTCGGGAATACTATAGTACCCCTGCACCACTCGTGGTGTTCCTGGGGTCAGGTCGCAACGCCAGGGGACATCGTAGTCTTCAAAGGTCTCGAGCACATCGAAGTTCGGAATATTTGCGCACAGATGCATCGCGATCACTGTCCCCAGTGGCCCGCGGCAGTTGTGAGGCGCGACACTCACGTAAAATGCTTCCGCGATGGCGGCAATCTTTTTCGTTTCCAAAAAACCTCCGCTGTAGACAATGTCCGGCTGAATTAAATGTGCGGCCTTGCGTGAAAGCAGATCGAGAAATCCAAACCGGCTGTAGGTGTGCTCGCCTGTAGCAACGCGCAACGGAGAAGCGGCCACAACCTGGGCCATCGACTCATGATTGTGCGCAGGGATTGGCTCCTCGCACCATCGCGGCCGATACGGAACCATTGCACGAATAGCCTCCAAAGCCATAATCGGGCTGAAGCGCCCATGGAACTCAATCATCAGATCGATATTCTCACCCACGGCCTTGCGCACCGCCTCGACAATGCGGCACGCTTCCCTCAATTGTTCACTGGAAAGCTCTCTGCCTCCGGGGCCGAAAGGATCGAACTTGAGCGCCTTGTAGCCGCGTCCCACCGCTTCCTGTGCCCGATCTGTAAGCTTCCCGAGATCTCCCTGGTACGCATACCAGCCATTGGCATAGACCTCGATTCTCTTTCTGACCGCGCCACCTACAAGGTTGTAGATCGGCTGCCCTAATGCCTTCCCGACCAGATCCCACATAGCCGTTTCAATTCCCGCCATGGCCGCAAACATGATCGGCCCCGTATTGTGTTCAACCTGGTAGAGCTTGAACCATAGGTCCTCGATGTTGAAGGGACTCATGCCAATGACATAGCGCCGGCCGAAGTCGAGAATCATGTCGCGAACGGCCGATTCTTTCCACTCGAGAGTGCCATCGCCCCAACCGATCAGACCTTCATCTGTTGTCAGCTTGACGAAGAGAAAATTCCGCCACGCCGTCCCCGTCAGAAATACTTCTACATTCGTGATCTTCATTGAATTTATGCTCCGATGCATAGGCTGTCTTTGCGTTCAGTCCGCTCCAGCAAAGACCTCTCTGATTACTTGAGCTGTCCGAGCCCTTCCATAAGGGCCTGAAGCTCTTCACGCGCTGCTCCATCCAATGCGCTGAGAGGCGCCCGCGAAACACCCACGGGGATGCCGCGCAGGACCGCACTCTCCCGGCACACTGCCAGCCAGTGCGGGCTCGCTTCATTCGTGCCCATGGCCCGGTATTCTAGCCGGATGATCGGAAGAATACGGAGCCAAAGCGCACGCGCCGCTTCCAGATTTTTCTCCTTCGTCAGAAGCCGGCAAAGCTCGACGGCCAGCGCAGGGGCAATCATCGGCATGCCACCAATCCAACCGTCTGCTCCAAGAGCCAGAGCCGAAAATGCCGTGATATCGATGCCCGCAAAGATCGCAAAATCCTCGCCGCAAAGCAGCCTCGTATCCTGTACGCGCCCAATCTCGAGGTGAGACCATTTCACCGCATGGACCACGTCCTCAGCTGCCAGCATCTGGATCTCTTCCGGAGTAATTTCAATACCGGTCAGCACCGGCACGTTGTAGACCATGATAGGCAAGCGCGATGCCTCGCGAACCCGCCGAAAATGATTCAGCACATCCTGCTTTGGTGGCTTGAGCACATAAGGTGCCATCAGCATCAGCCCATCGCAGCCAATCGACCTCGCATGTTTACTGAGTTCAATCGTCGTCGCTGTACTGTAGTCACTCGTGCCGGCGTAGATCGGCACACGGCCCCCAACTTCATCCACAATTGCTTCAAGAGCTTTCATTCTCTCAGCAGTGGTGAGCGCAATCGGTTCGCCCGCGCTGCCAAGCGGCGTCAGACCATCGACGTCTGACTCCAGCAAGAAACGCACAAACGCGCGCGTGCCATGGGTGCTGAGACTTTCATCACTATTGAATGCTGTAACAGTGGGGGCAAAGACCCCACTCAGTTTCGGCTTTTTTGCAGCGTCAGAACTCATAGTTTCCTCTGTATAAAATCGTTCGTTCATGTTCAAAGAGAAGATCAGCGAACTGCCCTTCTCTGCTTTATCTCAAACCTAGGGAAGTGCGAACGCCACATAGACTGCGCCCTGCGGCGATTTAGTATCCCTTGCTCCACATGCTGCAATCACGATGTACTGTTTGCCGTCGACCATATAAGTCGCCGGGGTAGCCACGCCGGAAAATGGAAGAGTCGCTTCCCACAGCAATTCACCCGTTCGGCTGTGGAACGCCCTGATCTTGCGATCGAAGTCTGTCGCGGCAATGATGACCAGGCCACCCGCGGTCACAATAGGGCCACCGTAGTTCTCGGTTCCCGTATTCTTTAGCCCCTTGGCGGCCAGCTCCGGATACTCGCCCAGCGGCAGTTTCCACAGGTACTTGCCGGTATTCAAATCGATGGCATTCAACGTTCCCCACGGAGGCGCTACTGCGGGATAGCCCTCAGCGTCGTCGAATCGCGCATAGCCGGTGATGGTATACGGCATCGTTGATACAGCATCTTCCGCATCCGCAGCTAAATCTTGACTCTGGATCCCGAGGAAACGCAGTAGTGTGCCGAGGTCGTGATCCGGCATCAAAGGAGAAGCGGGCATCTTCCCTTTGCCTTTATGCACGAGATCCGTGGCCTGCGACATCGTCAACCGCTTGCCTACTCCCATGAGCGAAGGGGAGTCCGGCGGCATGCCCTCTCTTGAAGCTCCGTGGCAGTAAGCGCAACGCGCCAAATACACATTGCTGCCAGCGATCACGGCTGGATCGGACGATTCTTCGTCCTCAGGTTCGGACTTCCCTGCGCTTGTGTCATTGGCTGTATCGCTCACGTTGGCAGCGTCCTTGCCGGTACGGATGTACTCCAGCAGAGCGTCCAGCTTCGCCCCCTGAATCGCGGGAAAGGAAGACATTCTCCCTCGACCTTGATGGACAATCTCGGCAACCTGCGCAGTCGTCTGGCGGTCGAAAATACCTGCCAGCGAAGGGTAAGCTGGAGGCGCGCCCGTGCGGTCCGCCCCATGACATACCGCACACTGAGAGCGGTAGGTGCGCAAACCAAGGCCAGACGTGGGGTCGTTGCGAACCAGCGTTGTGGTAAAGGCCACCTGATTTGCATTGATGTAAATGATGCCCGCGTTGGGATCGACTGCTGAACCACCCCACTCGGCTCCCCCGCCAACGCCGGGAAATTCAAGCGTCGGCTTGTCGAGGGTGCCAGGAACAAATTGCGTCCCGCCCACAAACGTACGAAGCTGCCGCAGCGCCGCTTCATGTGCTTCAGGGGTGCGATTGGTGAGCGTGTTTTCGTCGACAACCTGTCGAGTAAACGGCTCGGGCAGTAACGGAACCGGCTGCGTAGGAGATGTCACCTCGCCTGGAACAGTACTTTGCGGAAACTTGCGCTCCTCGATGGGAAACAGAGGCTTCCCGCTAACGCGGTCGAAGAGAAACATCCAGCCTTGCTTCGTCGTCTGCGCAACCGCATCGACGCTCCTGCCGTTCTTCTTCACCGTGACCAAAGCTGGAGGAGCCGGAAAATCACGGTCCCATATATCGTGGTGGACACCTTGAAAATGCCAGAGGAGCTTCCCGGTCTCTGCGTCGAGAGCAAGCAACGAGTCAGAAAACAGGTTGTTCCCAGCGCGGTCACCACCATAAAAGTCAAAAACCGCAGATCCGGTAGGCACGTAGACAATGCCGCGCATTTCGTCGATCGCCATCCCGGCCCAGTTATTGGCGGCGCCGGCTGTCTTCCATGCGTCCTTCGGCCATGTCTCATAACCGGGCTCGCCCGGTCGCGGAATCGTATGAAACGCCCACCGTAGCGCGCCCGTGCGCACATCGAATGCGCGAATATCTCCGGCAGGAGCGGGAGGAGCTTCCGGAGTTCGGCCACCAACGATGATCAGGTCTTTATAAATTGCGCCGGGGCTGGTCAATCCAATCGACTGCAGCTTGTAATCGCCGCCAAGACCTTTTCTGAGGTCGATGTGTCCTTTTTCGCCAAAGCTCTCGATTGGCTTGCCCGTCGCGGGATCCAATGCATAAAGCAGATTACGCATCCCCGCGAAGATCCGGCTCTCTTTCCCCTCACTCCAATAAGAGACGCCGCGGCTGGCATCTGGGTCATGTACTCCGGAATCGAATGTCCAAAGCAGTTTGCCGGTAGCGGCTTCGAGAGCAACCACCTTTAACGAGGGCGTGTAGGCATAGAGAACGCCCCCCACGATGACAGGGGTTACCTCGATACTCCCCGTTTCTCCGGTATCGAAGGTCCAGGCGACCTTGAGCTTGTTCACATTTTCACAGTTGATCTGGGAAAGACTCGAATAATGGTCCTGGGCCGGCTGTCCACCGTAGGCGGACCAGTTAGTGTCCGTTTCGCCGCTGCTTGAGGTTGCCGCGAGTCTGGTTCCACCCCTCGCCATCGCCGCCAGCAGACAGAGCCCCAGCACAAACCCGGCCATTGCTGCGGTCGCGACGCCGTCAGCACGCAGCCTCCAAGGTTCAATGCCTGACTGTCTACCGGTCATCCATTCTCCACGAAAGTGAAAACAAGCAATCCAACAAACGAAACTGCCCCACCCCAAGCAACTGAAAGACTTCTTTGAACGATTGAATTTTCAGTTTAAGCGCTTGGGCGCTCAATATGTATACTTTATATCATGACTTTCAGAAGCGTACGCCAGGAAATTGACCCGCGTTTTGAAAAGCGCTCCGATTTTGACCGACGCAATACGGCCTCGCCACCCTGCAGCCTCCTGTCACGGGGCCGTCTACCCCTGCCTTCAGGCCAGACAAGCCATCTGTCGAAAGCTGTCCTGGCCGTTGATCCATAACTGCTCCTGACGTTGCGGTCACCCTTTCATTGCTGTGGTTTGCACCGTTTACTATCGCTGATTGGAAAGAAGGTCAAGGCGCTTGTCTATCTCTCTCACCTCGCTTGATATCGTGATCTGCTGCACAGCAGTCACGCTAAGCATCGCAATCGGTCTCATCATCGCAATTCGAAAAGGGGCCGGCGAAACCAGTTCGCAGTTTTTCCTGGCGGGACGAAAACTTGGCTGGCCTTTGGTTGGAGCGTCTCTCTTTGCCACAAATATCGGTGCAGAGCATCTGGTCGGTCTCTCCGGAGACTCATATCGATATGGCATTTCCGCCGGTGCCGTTGAGCTCACCACAGTCATCTGTCTGGGAATCGCATGCGCGCTGTTGTTCCCTTATTACATTCGCGCCAAAGTCTACACCATTCCCGAGTTCCTCGAACTACGCTATAACCGTACCGCCAGGCTCTTTTTTTCGGGACTGATGCTGACCATCTGCATCATGACCAAGCTGGCGTTTCACCTGTATGCGGGAGCCCTTGTGCTCCATAGTCTGCTTGGATGGAACGTGATGCCGATGGTTCTGTTGATGGGAGCGGGCGTCGCGATTATTACCATCATCGGTGGCTTCACCGCCGTAGCGTACACCGACTCGATTCAAACGGCCATCATGATTGCCGGATGCAGCCTGGTGCTCATCATCGGACTCGGCAGGGTAGGCGGCTGGCATGCGCTCATCGAAAAGATGCCCATGTCCATGCATGTTGCCAAGGCATACGATGACCCGAATTATCCGTTCCTCGGCGTCCTGTTGAGCGCCCTTTACTCCGGAGTCTTCTACTGGGGCATGGACCAGGTGAACGTACAGCGAGTGTTGGGGGCGAAGAACCTCCGCGAAGCCCGCCACGGGGCCATGTTCGCCACCCTGCTCAAGCTCAGTCCGATCTTCATCTTCGCCCTGCCCGGCGTCATCGCGGCGGCGCTCTTTCCCGGCCGCGATCCAAAGACTACATTCGTCACCTTGCTCAACGACCTGCTTCCGACGGGCGTGCGCGGACTGGTGCTGGCGGCACTCATTTGCGCTCTGATCGGGTCATCGCTGTCCGTGATGAATTCGCTGTCCACGCTCGTCGTTCGCGACTTTCTCCTCGGCTTCAAAAAAAACGCCAGCGAAAGAATGCAGGTCACAATGGGACGCATGACGATTTTGGTCAGTATGCCTCTGGCAGCCGCTGCCGCATACTTGATCTACACCACCCCTGAGGGGCTCTACAAATACCTTCAGGCAGTGTCGATTTATCTCGTCATGCCCGTCACGCCGGCAATCTTTTTCGGAATTGTAAGCAGGCGTATGACATTCCAGGGCGCGGTTGCGTCAGCGCTCACAGGCACTCTGCTCGCCTCGCTGTTTGTGACCGATCAACTCATGGGCGCGCAGGGTGCACAGCTCTTCCCTTTTCTGCATTGGAAGCTGACACTTAACTACACCTATCGCGGACTTTGGGGAGGCCTGGTGACGATCGCAATGCTGTTCCTCGTCTCTTATTTGACCAAGGCCCCTGAACTTGCAAAAGTAAAGAGCCTCACCGTCGATTGGCAGATGCGACTCGCTTCTTTTGAAGGTCTCTCTGATTGGCGGCTCCAGTGGAGCATGCTTGCCCTGGCCACAATTGCCATCTATGCATGGCTCTGGTGATCGTCTCTACAAAATGTTCTTGTGCAATAGAGGTGTTTCATGAAGAGAAGAAATTTACTGCAGGGACTTGCAGCGATCGTTCCGGTCGCCGCCAGTCTGGGGCACTACACGGCGATGGCTGAGCCGCTCAAAAAGAAAGTCAAGATCACTGACCTGAAAGCCGTGGTGATGGGCAGGCCAGGCGGCAACACCCTGGTGCGGATCGACACCGACGCGGGCATTACCGGATACGGCGAAGCCTACTGGGGTTTTGGTGTCAAAGAGATCATGATCGGCTACCTGCGCGACATTGTCATCGGCTCAGATCCTCTCGACATTGAGCCGCTGTACACCAAGATGATCATTCGCACTGGCGGCGCGGGTGCCATAGCCGGTGCAACTGTAACCGCGATCAGCGGAGTGGAGATTGCCTTATGGGATCTGGCCGGCAAGCTGCTCGGCCAGCCAGTGTGCAAGCTTCTCGGCGGCCAATACCGTACCGGCGTTCGTGTCTATTCCACTAACAGCCCGCAAAATTTTCTCGATCCCGCATCCTGCCGCGAATGGGCCGCACAGATTAAAGAACACCCCTTTGGCTTCAACGCTGTGAAGACGGACATTGTTCGACATGGATATCCGAAGGAGGAACTCTACGACACACTCCTTGAAAATGCGCGCGGCTACAACCGGCAACTGACCAACAACGATCTCGACAACAACGCAAAGGGCTTTGCCAACGTGCGCGAAGCGCTGGGGCCGGACTTCGGAATCGCGGTGCACACGCACTGGGAACTGGACTGGAACGATGCGCTCAACCTTGCTCGCGCCGTCGCTCCCATGCGGCCCATGTGGATCGAGGATGCACTGTCTCCAGAATTTTGCGATTCATGGGTAAAGCTCACCGAAGAATCCCCCGTTCCGATCCTCACGGGAGAGAATCTCTACACGCGGCGCGGCTTTGCGCCCTTCATCATTCATCAAGGCTGCCACATCGTACAGATCGATATACCCAAAGCCGGCGGATTGCTTGAGGCAAAGAAGATCGCTGATCTTGCCGATATCTTCGACATGTCCGTGTGCTCCCACAATGCTTCAGGGCCACTGGGAGCGATCGCCTCTGCACACGCCGCAGCAGCGATGCGAGACTTCAAAGGACATGAATTGAGCGTAGGGCGCTTCGACGCAAAGTCCTCTGATCTGCCCTGGGGACATATTGAAGGCGATCCAGTCAAAGGGTGGGCCAACCTGGTGATCCACGATGGTCCGCTAGTAAAGGACGGCAGAATTCTGATACCTGATAAACCAGGCCTGGGCGTGGAACCCAATCCGGATTATCTTCGCGGACACCTGGCTCCGGGGGAAACATGGTGGGGCTGAATTGAAACATGAAGACTCACTTCGGGCCCGCATTGCTGCCTGGAAATTGACCATGCGCTCGACGCTGAAAATTCGATCGGAGGACTCAATGATTCCGGACATTCAATGTGTTTCTCCATGCGGAGACATATGCGGCGAAGGAGCGGTGTGGTATCCCGAGCGGGGCGCGTTGTATTGGGTCGACATCAATCGGTTCATCGTTCACAAATACTCGATCCACATTGATGCTACAGAGTCATGGGTCTTCGATGAAGCAGTCGTCTCTGTCAACCTGACCGTCAATCCGGAGTTTCTCCTGCTGGTCTTCGCAACCCGAGTCGCACTCTGGTCTCCGATGGATCATCCAAGAACGAAGACCATCCATCGCCTTTCGACAACGCCGCGCATGCGCTTCAACGACGCAAAGATCGATCCTCGTGGGTCACTCTGGGTCGGCACTATGCGCAACAACGTAGGCCCGGAAGGCGAAAATCTCGACGTTCAATTCACAGACGGCGTCTTATATCGAATCGATCCGGACGGCAGCGTTACTGACTGGATGGAGGGCATCGGAATCTCGAATACGCTCGCGTGGAGTCCCGATCGATCGATCTTCTACTTCGGCGATACCGTCGCGAACACGATCTATACTTTTGACTTCGACCGGGGAACCGGAGCAATATCCAATCGCCGGCCATTTCTCGATCAGTATCCGCATGGCCTACCCGACGGTTCTGCGATGGACTCCGAAGGATGCCTGTGGAACACGCGTCCAGGCACCGGCCGCCTCATTCGCATTCGTCCCGATGGAGGCATCGATCGGACCGTGCCCTTGCCGGTTTCAAAGCCGACGACCTGCGCCTTCGGTGGTGAAGATATGCGGACTCTTTTCATCACCAGCGCCAGGTCTGAACACAGACTGTCCGGAAGCCTCTTCGCACTGAAGACCGAAGTCCCCGGCGTTGCGGTCGATCGATTTCGCTGCGCTGAGTAGAACTTGGCACGGGCACTTGATACCGCGCAGCTAAGACTATTTTCGTCCGGGCTCAGTCACGTTCATACGCTGGTTCACTGCGACCTCTCCTAGCGTCTGCACTGTACCGGAAGGCCAGCTAATTTCGACCCATGCGCGCGCGGCATCTCCCAATCCAAAGTGAACGGTCAAATCACTCGACGACGCGTATCCAACGCTACTGGAAACGGTTCGCTGCTGCGTCCGGCCGCCGCCCTTGCAATGAATGACCGCCCCAATCGCAGATCGATTGCTGCGGGTGCCCGTCAGACGTAACTGGAGCCAGTGAGGCGCAGCCCCTTGCTGCGCTCCGCGGTTCCACCAGAGCTCGAGGGGACCGTTCAACGCAGTAACTGCAACATCGATCCTGCCGTCTCGATCGAAGTCAGCAAACACAGCGCCGCGGTGCAGTGCAGGATGCGCGAACTCAGGCCCGGACTCGTCTGAAACATCGACAAAATGTCCTCGCACATTTCTGAAGATGCGATTAGGCTGAGCATCCTGTACATCAAGACCTCCACCCGCAACAAACAAGTCAAGCCAACCATCGTTGTCCAGATCGACGAGACCACATCCCCAGCCGCTCACCGGGCGACTCAGTCCCAGCAAGCCAGTTTTCACGCTTCCATCCTCGAAGAGGCCGTTTCCCTGGTTCATGAAGACGTCGAATGTCTCATTCTTCAGTCCAGTCATTACAATGTCAGGCCGTCCATCCCCGTCGATGTCTCCAAAATCGGCGCCCATGCCAGAGATATTGCGCCCATCGCCATTGAACGCAACGCCTGCCTCGATGCCAATCTCCTCAAAGCCCTTACCGCGATTCCGCAACAGCAGATTGCGAGCGTTGTCGTTGGCGACAAAGATACCGGGACGGCCGTCGCCAGCAAAGTCAGCGATTGTCAATCCCATGCCCTTGCCCATCAAATCGGGCAGCCCCTGCTTGCGCGTAATCTCAGTGAACGTGCCGTCACCGTTATTGTGATAGAGCTGCATTGCCTGCGCACGATAGCGATCTGGATGACAATACGAATAAGACTTCTGATCGATGCCGCCACAAATTGGGTCGGTCCCAGGCTCCCAGTCACAGTAATTCGAAAGCAAGAGATCGAGCCGTCCGTCCTGGTCATAATCAATCCAGCACGCTGCCACTGACCAGACTGGCCGGCCCAGCGAACCCGGCCCAGCCAGCCCAGCCTGGCGCGTGACATCGGTAAATTTCCCGTCACCGTTGTTGCGATAAAGATGGTTCCCATGCACCCCTGCGACGAAGATATCCTCATGGCCATCGTTGTCGTAATCACCAATAGCAACACCCATCCCATAGCCTTCGCCTTGCAGGCCGGCCTTCACCGTCACGTCGGTGAAGGTGCCATCGCGATTGTTGCGATAAAGACGGTTCCAGTACTCCGGACCGGTCTTTGTAAGACCCGGGAGCGACGCGCCGTTTACACAGAACAGGTCGGGCCAGCCGTCCCCATCGAAGTCGATTACACCAAGCCCGCCAGTAACAGTCTCCACCTGGTACTTGCGCCCAGTAGCGCCGTTGCGCAACACAAAGTCCAGGTCGGCCGCCTGAGCGCCGTTCATGAAGTGTGTCCGCGACGTGGAAACTGAAGCCTCAGCCAATGCTTCCCGCAACCATGCCTTCTCTGAAACCGTGGCGAGAAGCGCGGGCACAGCAGATAGGAATTTGCGTCTGTTTGTCGTCATCATGGTCCGATTCACTTATATACCGCTGCACTTCTTGCATCAGTTAGTGTAGCCGTTCGTTGAGTGCATACATCCTCTGGCCACTCAATAGCCCTTTCACGGTCCTCCCAGCTTCGCGGAGAGCACACCCAACCCACCACTTGCTCATGCTGATGCTCCTTCTATCGCACACACATCTTGCTGCTACCAGCACAACGGATGACAGGCATTCCAGCCGAAGATTGAAGATACTCACTGGTTTCAAATACTAAGCTCAATATAAGGACTATTCTCAGGGACAGGTGGTTTTCTCTGAGGCAGCGTCGCCGCTGAGTTCAGCTTATGCAACACGTCGTGCTCCTCCCTGACTCATTATTCAAACAATAGACCCTTGTCGAGTCTGCTGCGACTGATGCATGATGGCTGGATGATTTCCAACCGGCTAAGTATCTTGTTCGCATGCTCAGCGGCAATTGCTGTCGCTGGTCCAACAGTGGCAGCGCAGCGCGTCTTCAATGTCAGGGAATATGGCGCGACTGGCCGCAAGGGCGATGATGCCCGGCCCGCATTGCAGAAGGCCATTGATGCCTGTGGCAAGGCGGGAGGAGGTCAGGTTTACGTTCCGGCAGGGGAGTATATGTCGGGACAGCTTCATCTGCGGTCGGGAGTGCGACTCTATGTGGAGGCGGGTGCGACGATCTACGCCACACTCGATCCGCACCAGTACGATGACCCGAGAAAAGCAGCGCTGATTTATGGCGAGGACCTGCACGATATTGCGCTCGAAGGCGCTGGCACGCTCGATGGACAGGCGAGCTATGAGCGGCGACTGAACAACATCACGGATCACTACATCCTGTCGAACCAGCGCCAGATGGAAGCAACCGGGAAGCCGTTGATGCGATCGTTCCCGGTAGGCGATCCGAAAGTCGCCGTCTATCCGCGAATGGTGTTGCTGCTGCGCTGCGTCGACGTGCGCATTACTGGCTTGAAGTTCCTGCGGTCGCGAAGCTGGACGATCAATCCGTATGCATGTAAGCGGCTGGTAATTGATGGGGTATACATCTACTCAAGCCAGAAAGACGGCGTATGGGCAGACGGCATCGATCCCGATGGCTGCCAGGACGTACACATCTCCAACTGCACCATTGAGACGGGTGATGACGCGATCGTCTTCTACTCGACCGACGCCTGGGGACCTGTCTTGCCAACAGAGAACGTGACCGTGACTAACAGCCGGCTGTCGTCGTCCTCGAGTGCGATCAAGTTTTGCGACGGGAATAGTAAAGCCGTCCGCCACGTTACCGTTAGCAATATCGTCATCACCAACTCAAACCGAGGCCTGGCCTTCATGGTGTTCGATGGAGGCATTGTGGAAGACGTAGTGATTGACAACGTAACCATCGACACCCGGCGCTTCGACTGGTTCTGGTGGGGAGATGGCGACCCGATTCACTTCAACATCAAGCGACGCAGTGAGGTGGACGGCGTCAAGCGCGACCACGAACCGGCAGCAGGCATCATCCGCAACGTGACCATCAGCAATGTAATCGCGCACGGGCAGGGGACGTCCATGATTCAAGGTCACCCGGACAGTTGGCTCCAGGGAATTCGACTCAATCATGTCCGGCTGTTTGTTTCCCACGGAGTGGAAGCGCCCTATGAGAACACGACCGCCGCGATGACGTTGAAATATGCGCGTGACGTCGCCATGAACGACGTGGAGATAGCCTGGGAAGAGCCACACGCGGCCACCTGGCAGACTGGGCTTTTGGCGGACCAGGTACAGGACCTGCTGGTCGATGGCACGAGGATTGACGCAGCACCTAATTCTAACCAGCCAGTGTTCCGACTGAACGATGCCGATGGCGTTGTGGTGCGGCAATCGCGAATCGCGTCAGTTGACGTTACGGGCAGCAAGAGCAGGGGGGTGCGCTTGGTGGAGACAGAAGCAAAGGTGACCTCTGATCGCGGAGTAGCGTCGGTGACAACGAAGTAACCCGTGTAAGAGATTTGCACTATTTCTAATCCATCTCCGTTGAGACTTAACAAACAGGCGAACCTTCCATTCGTGAATAGACGGGCTCGCTCTCGTTGAGATTTGCAACGATGACGGGTTTGTGCAGCGAAGAGGATTCGAAATGGTCCCGGATTGTCTTCAGAATGCTAAGAGACGTGTCGGACACAATCTGGCCTGCCTTACTTGACGATGAGGGTGATAGTGGCTGAACTCGTTGCCTGATGAGTCTGAGGTGGCGGGTTGGTAGATCCACCACCCCCTCCACCGCAGCCAACAGCCATCACCGCAAATAACAACAGTCCCGCTCCGGTGATGATCCACAACCTCCTCGGCTTACGCTTGTTTGCCCTGGCGAGTGGTAGGAAGATGAACGAAAGCAAAGCAAGAGCAGCTGCCGCTCCCGGAAGCGTCTCTGTGAAGACCGCTGTGACCGAGTAGGTGCCTGTCGGGGTAGATGAAGCAGTAGTTATGGTAAGAGTGCCCGCACTAACCGAGTAGCTGCAGGTGGCGCCTGTCGGCAGGTTGAGGCATGTTACAGAAACGTTGGTTGCCGAGGAGGGCAGCGTCACCGGGTAGGTGGCGATCGCACCGGCTGTCACAGTCACTGTTGTGGTGGAGAATGACGGCGGTGTTCCAGATCCGGCGGTGTCCACCTCGAACCGCAGCGTGTTCGAAGTTCCGCCGCCTGGCGCCGGCGTCTGCACCGTGATGGAGGTAATGCCTGCCGCGGCGATATCGGAAGCCGGCACCTGGGCTGTTAGCTGGGTTGTGCTAACGTATTGCGTGGTCAGTGCCGTGGTTCCCCAATAAATGGTCGATGCTGAAGTGAATGCCGACCCGTTGACGGTGAGTGCAAAGGTTGGACTTCCTGCACTGGTGAACGCAGGTGAGAGGGTGGTCAACGATGGCGCTGGAGTTTGGACGTTGATGACATAGGACGCGCTTGCCACCGCGCTGGGGTTGTAACCCACTGCAACCGCGATGGCGTTAAGGGTTTCAGAGGAACTCACCATGATCGGACCGCTATAGACGGTCGACGAGGTCGTGGGTACAGCTCCGCCGGTGGTGTAATAGATGGACGCGCCGGGCGTGGCGTCAGAAATCGAAACGCTCTGGTCAGTCGAGTAGGTGCCGGACCCGACGCTGAAGACTGGAGTCGCCGCAGTTTGTGGCGTAAACGTCACCTTCCGCACCCGGGAGTTGTAGGTGTCGGCAAAGTAAAGATTGCCGGCTGTGTCGAATGCCATTCCGCTGGGGCCAAGGAGTTTGGCGACTACCGCGGGACCTCCGTCCCCACTGAATCCGCCGAAACCAATCCCTGCGACTCTTGAGATAACTCCCGTGTTCGCGTCGACTCTCCGGATTTCTGAGGGCCAATTGGCGATGTAGAGGTTGCCGGCTGAGTCCACGCTGAGCCCATGGGGGGTGATCTCAGCCGTGGTCGCCTGTCCCCCATCCCCTGTGTCTCCCGATATGTCACCCACACCGGCAACTGTCGTAATTACGCCGGTAGAGGCCGTCACCTTGCGAACGCGTCCGGCCGTGGAAGTCGCAATGTAGAGGTTGCCGGCCTTATCCACGGCCAGCAAATCTGGCGGCAACAAGCCCGCCTGGGTGGCCGCACTGCCATCCCCGCTAAATGTATTGATGCCATTTCCCGCAACGGTTGTGATGATGCCGGTTGTCGCTGATATCTCGCGAATTCGAAGGTGGTCCGTATCGGCGATGTAGAGGTTGTTGGCGCCATCGATGACCACTGCTGTAGGGTCGGAAAGTGTCGCCGAGGTCGCAGGACCTCCGTCTCCGATATTGCCTCCGGCCGAAAAGCTTCCGCCGGCAATGGTGGAAATGATTCCCGTGCTTGATGTCACCTTGCGTATCACGTTATTGTTCGTGTCGGCAATATACAGATTGCCCGCGCTGTCGAATGCAATTCCACCAGGGGAGTGTAAGGTTGCGCTGGTCGCCGCACCTCCATCTCCCGAATACCCCGAAGTCCCGTTTCCGGCGAAGATAGAAGCCGTATCGGTTGTTGCCGAGATCATCCAAATCACGTTGTCGTACTCATCGGATACGTAGATGTTCCCGGCCTTGTCGATGGCGACGTTTTGGGGAACGCCAAACTCCATGCTTAATGCCGGTCCACCGGCACCAGTGAAACCTGACGTTCCGTTACCGGCCACCGTAGTGATCGTGGGCGAAAAGGAAGTAACCGTATAGGTTGCAGAGCTTACTGTGCTGTTAAGGTAACCCGGAGCAGCAGCAATGGCTTTCAGAGTCACCACACCTGCTACATCGATAGGAAAGCTATAACCCTCAGAGTTGACCGCCGCCGGCGTTGCGCCGTTTACACTCACGTAGATCGAGGCTCCGGGGGTGGAATCGGAGATGGTTACGATCTGCGGGCTGGCATACGTTCCGCTCGCAACGCTGAATTGAGGCGCTGCTGCTTGCGTGGTGGGAGGGAGCCCAGGAACTAGTACCTCGCGAACCCGATCAATGGAGGTGTCGGTTATATAGAGGTTTCCGGCTTTGTCGACTGTAATCCCATAGGGATAGCAGAGTGAGGCACCGGTCGCGCTGCCGCCATCCCCACCGTAGTCCTCGCATCCCTCACCGTTTCCAACTACCGTTGAGATAATCCCGCTACCTGCAGCGACCCGTCGGACGGCGCTGTTGTTCAGGTCTGAGATGGAAAGATTTCCTGAGGCATCGAATGCGACCGCAGTGGGTTCGTTGAGTTGCGCCTTCGTTGCCGGGCCGCCGTCTCCTGAGTAGCCGCCCTGCGGAAATGCGGGTGGCGCGGTCCCCGTGCCGGCCACAGTGGTAATGATAGCGTTGCCACTGATGATGCCTCCCTGAGCAGTCACCTTTCGGATAACATTATTAATCGTGTCGGCGATGTAGAGGTTTCCGTTTGCATCGAAAGCCAATCCCCGTGGGCCGAAGAATGTGGCATTACTGATCGGTCCGCCATCACCGGAGAAACCATACGATCCATTTCCACCAATGGTGGTTATGATGCCGGTGCTGTCATTGATCGCACGGATTGTGTTCGATGCTACTTCGGCAATATAGACATTGCGTGATGCGTCGATTGCAATCCCGCCTATATCGCCGAGGCCGGCGTCTGTCGCCAGTCCTCCATCCCCTGGAAGGGTGGCGGTAGGATTGCCCGCATAAGTCGTGATGATTCCGGAGGCGAGGTTAACCTTGCGAATCGTTCCGTTGCCACCGTCGGCGATGAACAGGTTTCCCAGCCCATCCAGTGCCAGGCCGTCAGGACTGTTGAGTTCGGCATTCGTCGCCTGACCGCCATCGCCGGTGTAGCCTACGGTTCCGGTTCCCGCCACAACGCTTATGATCCCTGAGCCGGCGGCAACTTTGCGAACCATGTGGTTGCCGAAATCGCTGAAGTACAGATTCCCGGATCCGTCCCTGACTACACCCCTGGGAGTATCAATCTCCGCAAGCGTTGTGGGTCCCTTATCGCCGGTATATCCATAGGTGCCAGTCCCCGCAACTGTGTAAATCAGCGACGTCGGAGAAGAGCCGATGACATACTGAGCTGATGCCGCCGGACTGAAGGCGTATCCATAAGCCACTGCCGCAGCCACCAGGGTTTCGGAAGAGGGAACCGTGATGGGACCGCTGTACAGGTTTGAGTTCAGCGACGGGAAATCGCCATTGGTCGTGTAGTAGATCTTTGCGCCCGCAGCGCCGTCGGCGATGGTCACAGTCTGCGGTCCGGAATAGTAGCCGGCGGCAAGCGAGATGGTCGGAGTTGGCGTCGGGGGGAGGACCAATGTGTAAAACGCAGTTACGTAGTCGCTGGTTAGAAATCCTGTTTCGGAGGCGTACACCTGAACAACACTCTCGCCAGCGCCGGATAACGTAATGGGGCCGGTGTAAGCGACAAAACCATTTGTCGACACCCCGCCGAACAATTCGTAGTAAATAGTTGCCCCCGGGGTTGTCTCGGAAATCGTCAGTGTCTGTACCGACGTGTAGGTTCCTTGGGCGAGCGATAGAACTGGCGTTGCCACCTCTGACTGCAGCCCCGTCGGCGCTGACGTACTCGACAGATAATTCTGGTCGCCGGGATACCTGGCGACTACCTGATGGGTTCCAGGACCCAACGACCCAACGTTGTTGAGAGTCGCAGTCAATGTCTGGGTGTTTTGTGTCAATACAATCGCGACGGTTCCTGACACCTCCTGATTTGGGATCGCCAGATCGGGCACGCCATCTCCATCGAAGTCGGCTGCCGCGAGATAGCCGGAACTTAAAGGCGCGGAAACGGCCACAGGCTTCCCGCTTTCAAAGGTGCCGTCTCCATGCCCTATGAGAACGCTGACAGGGCCGAACCAGAATTGTCCCAGCGCGAGATCTGCAATGCCGTCTCCATTGAAGTCCGCAATCGCAACCGACTCGAAATTCAATCCAGCTCCCGCATAGAACACCCCAGGTTTGAAGGAGCCGTCTCCGTTCCCAAGCAGGATGGCGATTGCATCGGTTCTATCCCCGTCATATTGGGAGATAGCGAGGTCGAGGTTACCGTCTCCATCGAAGTCGCCCGTGGCGATACCTACGTTGGATGTACCGCCGACCGGATTTGTGGGCGCCGCGGTGAAACTTCCGTCTCCCTTGCCGAGGAAGATGAAGACCGAACCGCTTTGGAGAGAGTCTGTGATCGCCAGGTCGGCGATACCATCGTTATTGAAATCGCCAACGGCCATTTTGACGGGCGAGCCGCTCAGCGCCGGGCTGGAAGCTGTTTGGTTGAAGGTCCCGTCTCCGTTGCCTAGGAAAATGAGCGCCGAGTTGGAGGCAACGACGGCGAGGTCGGGGATGCCATCGCCGTTGAAATCTCCAGTCGCAACGTCCTGGGGGACAGTACCGATATTCAGGTCGGTAGAAACGGTAAAGGTTCCGTCCCCTTTACCGAGAAGCACCGTGACCAGGCTCTCATCCACACTTGTGACGGCAAGGTCGGGGATACCATCGCCATTGAAGTCTGCCGCAATGATTGAGTCAGGATACAAGCCGACCGTGGGGCTGCTATTTGTTGCCGTGAATGTCCCGTCTCCGTTTCCAAGGAGGATGGTCAGAGTCGTCCCGCCGCTGTTGGAGTTTGACACGGCGAGATCGATGAAGCCGTCGCCGTTGAAATCAGCCGCCGCAACGACGTTTGGTTCCGATACGGTCGCGGGATTGCTGGAGTTGAAAAAGCTCAAACCCTTTGAGAGAGAACCAAGCGGCGAAGTCCCCAGAACGCCGTTCCCGTTGCTGGTATCTACAAATGAGACAGACCCAGTCGGGGCCGGCACTGTGGAGAGATTGGCCACTCCCGTTACGGTGGCGGTGAGACTATAGTCGTTCGGAATGCCAGTCTGCGCAATGGTCGCCGCCGTGAAGTAGGTTCCCGTTACCGTCAAAGCTGAGGCGCTGGACGAGCTCGTCGCTTCGGAGTTAGTTCCTCGAAAAACCGCTTTATAACTATGACTGCCGATACCGGGACGAAGCTTGAACGTTGCCTTACCTGCGCTGGTTAACTGCGCAGTGCCCAGCAGATGAATGTCAGTGCAGTATGCAGATGAGGCATCGCAGAGGTTCACCTGCCCTGCCTTGATCGTACCTGAAGCGGAAGTCACGGTCACCGTGAACGTGACGATAGTGCGCGAAGGCACGCTGCTGGCTGTACCCGACGTAGTTGTCACCGTCATCGAAGTTGTCGTGGCAACCTTGCTTTGCGCAGCGCCGGCCATGGACGCCCAGAGAAACAGCAGCACCAGCAGGAGCCTTTGTGTTTGCCGGTTGTACCGAGGAAGGAAAGTCATGGAAGACGGAACACAACGCATGGCAGCGCAGACACAGCAACGCAGAATACTCATGTATCTAACTCCGGCAAAATTCAGTTAGCATTCAAAAACTTGTAGAGCATAACCCCGGGTGTGGATCGATGCCCCCAAGTGTAGCACCTGAAAGCACCCCGAGTAATCCGAAGCATTTACCCAAGCAAATGGCATAACTTTCGAGAGGTATCTGTCTGCTATGAGAGTGAAATTATGTGCAATGTATGAAGCAGTTTCCCAGAGAGCGTGCTGCTCCGCCTCCACACCCGTCTCAAGCAGCCGCAGTAGGCCACATTTTGCGAATGCTCAAAGAGATTTGTTCCTGTCGGGCCGCCACGAGCGGCATGTAATGATCCTGCGTCACCTTGATGGAGTGGTGGCCAAGCATGAGGGAGACTTGGTCGATAGGCACACCGGCCAACAATGCCTCAACAGCGAAGGTGTCCCGTAGCATGTGCGGATGGCAACGCTTGGTGATACCCGCAGCCTTGAACACGGTCATGAGCGATCTGCGCCATACATTGGCACACGTCTCAATCTTGCTCTTCCCCGTCCAGAAATAGTGGTGGGCGCTTGACCTCGACAGCGTTGGCATCGTGGCGAGAGCCTCTAGCACATGGGGAGGCAATGGCGCATATACGGGGACGTTGTTCTTCCGAGCGTACAAGAACAGGTTCTCACCCACGAGCCGATTCCTCGCTACCCCCACGGCGTCGGAGATACGCAGGCCACTCCACCGCATCAGCAGGATCAGGGCATTGACACGGGCAGCTTTCGGTCCGCGCATCGTCGCAGTCGCTGCGACAATGCGCTCGAACTCGTCCGGGAGGAAATACCCCGTCTCGGGATTATCCACCTTAATCTTGGAGAGCTTCGCAACAGGGTTGGATGGGAGCCAATCGGGCTTGACGCAGAAGTGGAAAAAGGCGAAGAGAGTACCTTGCTTGTTCGCCGCCGTTGATGGTCCAACAATCCACGACTGCCGGAATTGACGCAGTGCTACGATATTGATCTCGATCAGGTTTTGAAAGCCCTCAGACGCGCACCAGGTTTTCAGTTCATTGAGCCTCCGCGTGGCAATCTTCAAAGTGCCTTCCGCTCGATTCTCGATCTTCTTGTCGGCGAGGTAAGCATTCACGGCGCTGGCAATTGTCATCGGTGCCGCCTTGACTTCCTCCCCCTTCTCAAGGCTCGCACGAATCTCCTCAGCAGCCTCCCAGTTTGCCGTCTTGAGGCTCCGGCGAATGTAGCCGCTAGGTGTCGTGCCTTCAGCCCACATCGGACACCGGCACTTGCGGTAAAAGCGGCCGTCAGCGTGTCGGCAGCCAGGCTTTGTCGAAGAGGCTCGGAGGTGGCGTCTATATAAGTTGATAAAGTTCTGCCATTTGAGCGGCTTACCGGATATTCCCCGAAAACCCACCACCAAACATCCGGATTGTTTCGCTCTCGTCTTTATGGACGATTCATCACGGCTTGTATCAGGTCGCCTAGCTGCTTTGCGGAAAATTGATTCCCCTCGAGATTCACCGCGAGTTGCCCTTTCCGGTCGATGATGACTGTGTGCAGGGGATGCGTCAGGAGTCCTTCGCTGTTCCAGAAGTTCATGCCGAAGATTCCAGCGGTTTGCTTCACATCCGTCAGCGATCCGGTCAAGAAATGCCAGTATTCGGGATTGGCCTTCCAGGTGTTGGCATATTCGGTGAGGGCTGCGCCTCGGTCGTATTCCGGATCGATTGCAATGGTCAGGAGAACCAGATCGCGTCCGGCTTTTTCGTGAAAGCGTCTTTCCACATGGGCCAAGTTGTTGGAAAGACGAAAGCAATAGTTCGGGTTTGGACAGCGCGAATAACCAAAGGTAAGTGCGACTACTTTACCTCGAAACTGGGAAAGATGAATTTGCTTCTGGGCCTGATCCGTCAGCACAAAATCAGGGACCGTATCGCCCACAGCTAGCTCCTTGCTGGCCGACGCCGGATCAACGATTGCATTAAGCGCTGTCAGCGAACCTGCTTCCATTGGCTCCGATTCGAAACTCGCCGTGGGACTGGCACTGATTTTTTCAGCATACAAAACCTTGCCGTGCGTGATGATAGTAAAGCTGATTGCCATACCTGGCTTGAGCGCTGCCAGAGACTTCGAATCACGCACGGCGAAGGACATTTCCATCGCACTCATGTATCCCGGAATCGCCTCGCAAGATACGTCCAGTTTCCTGCGTTCCGCGGTTACGTTGAGGACCACGCCGCGAGCAGCGTGTTCGTGAGCAACCTGGGCTTGTGCCGAGCCGAACAAGCCTGGCATACCGAACATGACAAGCAATACCGCACGCCTGATCATCTCTGCCCCCTTTGCGGGCTACTTTGCGTTAGCAAGTGGTTGCGCTCCGCCCAGCCGATACGGATGCTCAGTGAGCTTCTCATAATTGGTGGAAAATTCCTTGATGGCGATGAACTGGTTCTTTGGCATGTTGGCAAATTGCTGCCGCGACTTCGTCGCGGGCCACCACACTTCCAGGTTCGTGATTCGTGCGCCATGACCCAGGCCGATGTGCTGTTCCATGGGGTTTCCGCCAAACGAACTCGACTCTCCAACGGTTCGATAGATCGCATGCGCCGCTTGTCCATCATTCTCGACCATGATCTTTATTTCGGCGCCTACTGCAGCTCGATTGCTCTTCACTCCAAAGAGGCGAAGATTGATCCAGTCGTTGCCGTTTCCAGGATTCTCAAAGAGACGAAGAGTATGTTTATCGGCTGGCACTGCGCCTCCGTTGGCGGAAACAATATCTTCAAAGCCGCTCCGCTCCAGGTCTGCAAATGCAATGCCATGTCCCTTATGCAATTCGCCTGTACCGGAGGAAGCCGTGATATCGCGGAAGGATTTTCCACTGTCATTTCGAAACAAAGCATGAGGCAGCAGGGATGCGAACGAGGGATTGCCCATGCCCAGATAGATATCCAGAAATCCATCGTTATCGACATCGCCAAAATTGGAACCCATGGCCATAAAGACTTTGTCGAGCCCAACTTTTGCCGTGACATCTTCGAAGGTGCCATTGTGCAGATTTCGGTATAGCTTCAGCGTCTCAACCGAAGTTGGAGAGCCGATATAACTACGCACCACCTGATCGACTGAGCTGAAATACGTATTCACCAGAAGGTCCGGCCAGCCGTCGTTGTCGTAGTCAAAAAACCACGTAGCAAAACTGAAGTAAGGCGCCTGCACGCCGGCCTGCCTGCCAACCTCGGTGAACGTCAGATTGCCGTTGTTGTGATAGAGGAAATTGGGGCCTGAGGCGTTGGAAACGTATAGGTCCACATATCCGTCTCGGTCGTAATCGGCCGCTGCCACGCCTTTGCTGAAGGCAGTCTTATCGACGCCGGCGGCATGCGAGATATCTTCAAATGTCCCATTTCCCTTGTTATGAAAGAGTTGACTGGGAGAATTCTCATTGCCAATAAATAGATCGAGATAACCATCGTTATCCAGGTCCGCCCAGACCGCGGTCTGCGTTGCGGTAGGCTCACCACCTAAGCCACTCTCCTGAGTGACATCGGTAAACGTACCGTTGCAATTATTGCGCAGCAACGACCTTCGCATCGGCAGTTCCCAGCCACCGCGCAGCACCAGCAGATCCATGCACCCGTCGTTGTTATAGTCGCCCTGGATGATGTTGAGCCCTCCCAGCTGATCTGATAAGCCAGCCTCCCTGGTCCGGTCGGAGAAGCTTCCATTGCCGTCGTTGTGGAAGTAATGCAGCGGCTCACACATATCCCAGCTTGACGTGATGATGTCGAGAAGACCGTCGTTATCGAAGTCGTCAATGACCAGACCACCAGCTTCGGTGAAGCTGTTCAGACCCGATTTTGCGCCAACATCCTTGAAGCGGCCAACATTGTCCTTAGATTCAAAGCTGCTCAGCGGGATCAGGTATTTCGCAGGAACTTGCGCCGGGTATCCGCCGATGGTCATGTAGGCTAGATTCAGTTGCCATTTCACTTCCAGATCATTCGGCGAGTGCGCTAGATAAGTCTCGAAATACTGAATTGCAAGCTTCGAATCCTGCTCCTTCTCGTAATGCGCGCCGGGATTCAATGGAGGGAAGATATCCATCAGCCCCGAATCGCGATAGACCCCGTTCTCCATCTCGGACAGATGCAGGTAGGTGATCCCAAGGCTCTCCAGCACATACGGCAACGTGTCAGGAACGCTGTTCTGGGCGATTTGATAAGCGGTCTTCCACTCCTCGGCAGACTTTGCCATTTCGCCCTGATATCCGTACAACTGGGCGAGCGCGGTATGGGCCTGCAACATGCGAAGCGGAGGAACCGATTGAGATGCGGGTGAAGACAGGAACTGCTCCGTACGGGCAACTGCTGCCGCGTATGACTCTTTTCGGATGGCGCAAGGCTGGCTTAGATCGTGATCCCAGCCGGTAGGTTTCGGGTACTGTTTGAAAACGGCATCGGCTTCATCCAGCCCGGAAATACTGAGGACCTGCTGCACGGCCCCTGAGGAAGTAAGAGCAAGGATTCGCTTCGCATCCAAATCTTTGGTCTTTGGGGGCACTGTGAAGATCGTCACAATTGCATAGCCGTTGGCCACAGGGACGATAGGAGAAATTTGGCCGGCCTTCAAATCCGTTACGGCTGCTTGAAGCCTGGGCGGCAACTTAGCTGTACTTACTGGTCCCGCATCGCCACCATCCTTCGCGGTCGGATCGACGGATTTTTCCTTCGCCAGCACAGCAAAGTCAGCGCCTCCTTTGAGTTTCTCGGCGACATCTTTCGCTTCTTCGAGTGTACGCGTCTCGATGATCCCGAGTTCTGCCTCATGGGAGGTAGCAAGACTCTGAGATCGCAGAGTCGCTGGCAAGATGATCCATGTGCTGGCGAGGAAACAGAGCGCCAGCGCCTGCACTCTACTTTTGGATGACACTCTCCAAGCTACGCATCTGAGAACTGGACTGCTCAACGGTTGCTCCACTTCTACCCGAGGTCTGTACAAGTGAATTCTATCGTCAACGGAATCAAGTGGAAATTAGGATTCGTACCTCATGCGGCCGAGATGCCTTTCGCGATGGCTCTGGTGCAAATAGCGAGGTTCGCAAAGCGCGCGTGCTCAAAATTGCTCTGGCGGTTGGCGATGAGGCCGCAAGTCAGGCTTTAGACTGCTTTCCGATTTGGAGAATGCTGAGAGCTGAGTCCACTTTTTATGCGCGGTTTGGCTGGATGTGCGATCTGCATTGCAGAATGTCCGTGGACAAGGCCATGCGGCCCAAGTCACAACTGCTGCGTTGAGTTGTTGTACCAACGCAGAACACGGAGAGCGCGCAGTGTGTTCCAGCGGCTTGCCCTGCCGACACCGGTCTCCATCTCCAACGAAATACCTTCGGGGTGAAGGAGGTTGAGCGGCCAGCGCCCGTTCTGATGGCGGCGCTCAATCACGATTTCAATGGCCTCATCGACGCGGCTGTCGGGTTTGATTCCTGCATTCCGCAAATAGTCGAGCCCACGCAGGACGTCATAGTGCCAGAACGTCGGGAAGGAGAAGCGGAGCCAGCGTTTGTTGATGGCCCCGCCGGTTCGAAGCGAGCGGAACATGCGGCGTTCGAGCAGATAGTTTTCGGCCCTTTTGCGAGCCTTGGTGACAGCCGCCGATTTGCGCCCTGCTCGTTCGTATTCGAGCAGTCCATCGAGCACGCAGATGGTGGTATGGAACGAAGAGCGCCGGCTTTTGGGCGCTTCGCAGTTCCAGCCCCCGTCATCAAGCTGCTCGTCAAGGAGTTGATCGGCCAGAGCGTCGTTCGGTTCCATGAAATACGAACCGATGCCGAGGATTCTGCCGTTAATGCAGGGCTCCGTTTCGCCGTGAAGGAAAGGCCGGTTGTCGAGCGGTTTGAACACGAGTCCCTTGTCGACGCGGTCGATCATTTGACGAGCCGCGTCGCTGGAGGGATCGAGACCGAGGTCCTTCAGCACGACGAGACTCCAGAGGGTAACGAGATCCCACTGTCCGCCGGGCCAACTGCCGTCGGGAGACTGGCGGGCGAGAAGCTGAGCTCCCCAGCCTTCGGTTGCTACGCGCGACCGCTCGGCTGCAATCGCGCTGGGGACTTCACCTGTGAGGTCCGTCATGACCTGCCAGCGGATGGACGGATCGGAATCCAGGAGCCATTGAATATGCGCGGGCCGGGGTGCGTAATCATGTAGGTGCATTCGTACGTTATAGCAAGCGCCATGCAAGTTTGTACCCGTACGCGGTGTAGTGTGTCGTTAGCAGATGATATGTCCGGTGCGGTTCAAGTTATTACGCTTTGGCGGCGATTTCTCCGAGTGCTGTGACGAGTTTGTCGAGGTCGGGCAGGGTGGTGTAGACGTGCGGGGTCACGCGGACGCAGCTGATGTTTTCCCAGACAATGCCGACGGTGTGGATCTTGTAGCGGTCGAACAGGGCTGAGGCTACGGCGCCGGGAGTCATGCCGTCGATGCTGACTCCGCAGATGGCGCAGGAGTAGTTGAGATTGAGTGAGGTGTGCAGTTTGACTTTGGGGATTTGCTGCGCGCGGCTGGCCCAGTAGTTCTTGAGGTAGCCGATGCGCTGCTCCTTCCGCTTGCTGCCGATGCCCTCGTGGAAGTTGATGGCTTCGCCGATGCCTTGTTCGATAGGGAAGCTGCGAGTGCCGAGGGTTTCGAATTTGCGAATGTCGCTTCCGCGAGGGTTGCCGTTGCAGGTGAGAGGCCAGATTTGCGCGATCTTGTCGGACTTGATCCACATCATGCCTGTGCCGATGGGAGCGGATAGGAACTTGTGCAGGCTGGTGCCGAAGTAGTCGCAGTGCAGGTCCGGGATCTTGAAGTCGAGCAGGCCAAAGGAGTGGGCGCCGTCGCAGATGACTTCGATGCCGTGGGCGTGGGCCATGTCGGCGATCTTCTGGACGGGCATGGTCTGGCCGACCCAGTTGACCATATGCGTCACGTGGATCAGGCGAGTGCGGGGCGTGATGGCCTGTTCGTAGGCGCGGACGATAGCGGCGTCATCCTCGATGGGGAAGTCGAAGCTGAGCTGCTTGTAGACGATGCCTTCGCGCTCCGCCCGCTGGCGGTAGGCCTGGATCATGTTGGGGTAGTCCTGCTTGGTGCCGATGACTTCGTCGCCCGCCTTTAGGGGAAGACCGTAGATGATGGTGTTCAGCGCTTCGGTGGAGTTGCGGTTGATGGCGATCTCTTCGGGGCTTGTGCCGGCGAGGTGGGCGAGCTTTTGGCGGAGGGGTTCGCGGCCCTGGTCGAGGATTTGCCACATGTAGTAGGAGGGGCCTTCGTTGGAGAGCTGGTTGTAGCGCTCGACGGCCTGCTGGACTACGAGGGGCGACGGCGAGACTCCGCCGTTGTTGAGGTTGATCAGGTTGGGATTGACAGAGTAGGCGCGCTGGATGACGGACCAGAAGTCTTCATTCTGCGCGATGTCGAGGGCGTCGAGGTGACTGACGGAGCTGGCCGCGGCGCGGAAGTCGGCTGCGTGGGCCTGATGGAAGAGGCTGGCTGTCGAAAACGCGCCAGCGATGGCTGCTGTGCGCTTCAGGAAGGTGCGGCGATCACTCGGAATCATATTGAGAATGTAGGCGTTTGCGAGTGCGGAGGGCAATGGGAAATTTGGAACTGAGCAAAAGGCTGTCAACTTGCTGAGGCGAAGAAAGGTGAATCTGACCCCGACGAGGGCTGGTTGGGACGGGTGGATTCTGAGGCGTTGGTCTATTGGGTGGCTGGTTCGTCTTTGCAAGAATTAAGACGCACATCTCAAAGCCGAGATGTGCGACACCCGGCATCGGAGAGTGACCCTCTCTTTGGTAGACTTGTGCGGCTATGAAGACATTGGCCTTTCGACTTCTCTGCATGGTTCTGTCGCTGGGGGCGGTTGCAGCGGCGCAGGATATTCCCCTTTACCCCGGTATGCCGCCAGGCTCGGCGCCGACTGATTATCCGGAGAAGCAGTACTTCTCCAAGGCGTGGAATACGGATGTTGTCACCAACGTGACACAGCCCACGTTGACCGTCTTCAAGCCTGCACCGGAGTTGAAAAACGGCACAGCTATCGTAATTTGCCCGGGCGGCGGCTTTATGGCCCTGTCCATTGCAAGCGAGGGAACGGAAGTCGCGAAATATCTGGCGGCGAAGGGCGTAACTGCGTTTGTTTTGAAATATCGCTTGGCACACACCGGCGAGGACGGGACCACGGAGTTCGGCGCGCTGTATGCAGATAAGCAGAAATTTGGCGAGATGATGAAGAGCGAGGTGCCTCTGGCGGTCGCAGATGGATTAGCTGCGGTCTCATATGTGCGGCAGCATGCGTCGGAATGGGGAATCTCTGCGGATAAGGTTGGAATTATCGGCTTTTCGGCAGGCGGGGTCGTTGCTGCTCAGGTCGCCGTCCGTTATGCGCCGGAGGGCCGGCCCGCGTTCGCGGCGCCGATCTATGGCGGCGGATCGCAGGATATTACCGTGCCGTCCGATGCGCCGCCCATGTTTATTGCAGCGGCGACCGACGATACTCTGGGGCTCGCGCCCGAAAGTATCGCGTTCTACCAGAAGTGGGCAGCTGCTCATAAATCCGTCGAGTTGCATATGTACGCAAAGGGCGGCCACGGCTTTGGAATGCGGCAACAGAACATTCCTACGGATCACTGGATCGACAGGTTTGCCGAGTGGCTGCAATTGCAGGGTTTTCTAAATAAGTAACGAAGATAGAAGGTGACAAAGGCCGGGTGGCCCAGATTTCATTGTCCTCCCACAGTCGAGGGTGCCCCACATCTCGCCTTTGAGATTTGGGCTTTCTCGACGTGTCTTTCTGGAGGGAGCAGGGGTCTTTAGACCCCTGAAAATAAGTCTCAAACACAGGGGCTTTACAGGTTGCGGAAAACCCTCGTAACAGGCGCTTTGTAACAGGGCACGACTTTCAGTCGTGCCGCTAAAGCCAATTAAATCAACGAGGGGCTTCAGCCCCTGAGGTATGCTCTCTTCAAGTGAACGTTCGAAGAGCTTTTTCGTTTCCGGCAGACAGAGATGCGGCTGTCTTTGATAACAACTGAAGGTGACAAAGTGGAAGTCTCCGGAGTTCTGATAACGGACGAGGCCCTGAGTCATTGCAGCATTCTACCGTCCATTTCTAACTCAAGGAGGAACAGAGGCAAATCCATCTTCAGAGATTGGGAGTTGTGGCACCCGCACCCGAAACTCGCCAATTTGGGCGCGTTACACATCGGACCTATATCTCAGCATCGGAATATAAACCAAGGTAAATATCCCCTCTCGTCAAGTATAGCGATTTGTAGCTATGATTTCTCATGGCCCAAAAGAAGGTTTTAGATTTATTGGTCAAAGTCGATAGGGCCTATAAGCACCTCATCGATCTTCAAATCGCACATAACCGCTTTTTCATGCCACCCTACCCTTACGAAGTCATCCCCGAGGACGACTCTCAGGCGAGAGAGAGAACGTTTTATCTCAGGGTTCATAAGGAAATACCTTTCGAGTTCTCCGCGCTGATTGGAGATATTGCTCATAACCTGCGATGCGCATTGGACCATCTCGCCTGGCACTTGGTACAGTCCAGCCCCGTTACACTCAAGGCCGAAGAAAGAAATATTTACTTCCCCATCTTCGAGGACGCCAGCGAATACCGGAAAGGAAAGATGCGAAAGATACAAGGCATGACCGATGCTGCAATACAAGCCATTGATGACATCCAGCCTTACGGACGATTGGATAAGGCTAATCCCCAAGCTGGAATTGGAAATCTCGCGCTCTACTGGTTGAGTGCCATCAACATTCAGGACAAGCACCGTCTTTTGATTCCCGCATGGCTCAATGCGCCCGGCCACAGTATTACAAAAACCCAGCGGGCAGAGTTCGCAAAAGCATTGGAGTCTGCTTTCGGGAGCAAAGACGCAAAGGTTATAGGTGGATCGTCGATTGACTTCAATACCCCTCTCGAAGACGGCAGCAAATTGTGTACTTTGCCCATCGCTGAGGTGGACGATGATATGCAATTTAGATTTCAGATAGCCTTCGGAGATCCACCCTCTATGAGAGGGAAAGAGGTTATTTCCACGTTGAAAAACATGCACAGGATCGTCAAAGAAATCATTTTGGATTTCGATAGTAAAGGGTTGCTGTGATGTCATGTCCGGCGGGCGGCCCAGATCTTATTTCCATTCCATCGGTCGATGGTGCCCCACATCTCGATTTTGAGATGTGGGTTTTCTCGGAGACTGATTCTCTTCGTGTTGTGGTCCACAAGGATTCGATTTCAACTGTTCCAGTCTCTTGTCTTGAGTAGTGGGGAAGCTGGACCATGGCCAACCTTCGGGCTTCTGGACCAATCCGCGCGTGACGGGGTTGCGGCGTCTGTATTTCAATCTTTCGATTTGCTTGCGTTGGGTGAAGACGTTGAAGTCATAGTATCGGGCCTGCCAGAACGGGCGTCGCTCTTCGCAGGGGGTGGACAAGTATGGTTCACTTTCGCATGGCCAAAAATCAGACTCGCCGGAACTTTTTGCGGGTGGCGCCTTTTGCCGCTGCTGTGAGCATTCCTCTTGCTGAGCAGTTATTGCATGCTTCGACCGCAGCCAGCGGTGCGGGGGAGGGGCAGTTTGTAGCTCCTTCGCCGTTTCAGGTGTTCACGGCGGAGAACATGGCTGACTCGCTCAGGGCCTTTCAGTCGAAGTCGCGATAAAAACGAAGTCTTGCGCGCCGTGGAACATAGCCATTTGG